>JAABUY010000308.1_pt1 | contig 92804 bp, 84 predicted proteins | sample 5560271 | NCBI WGS metagenome assembly JAABUY01 (sample SAMN10711886, study PRJNA513374) | rock metagenome | isolation source: Antarctica rocks | place: Antarctica: Victoria Land, University Valley | reverse complement strand
GGTCGATCCGAGGATCACGAAGAGGTCGCAGCCGAGCGCTGCATCGGCAGCACGCTCGAGATCGTCCGGCACGAGCGGCTGACCGAAAGCGATGCTGGCCGACTTCACGATGCCGCCGCAGTCGCACACCGGCAACGCGGCATCGCGCTCGAACCGGACCCGGATCGGGGCGAGCGGGTGACGCGCGCCGCAAGCGAGGCAATGGGCATAGGTGCCGTTGCCATGCAATTCGACGAGGCTGTGGGCCGGGAGGCCTGCCGCTTGGTGCAGCCCGTCGATGTTCTGGGTGACGACCGAATGGAGCAGGCCCTGCCCGGCCCATCGGGCTACGGCGCGGTGGCCCCGTCCCGGGCGCGCTCCGGCGTAGAGGTCGTCCATGGCGAACTTGCGTCGCCAGGCCTCGGCGCGCTGGGCCGGGTCGGCGAGATAGTCCTTGAAGCCGATCGGCCGATGCACCCTCCAGGGGCTGCCCGGGGAGCGGTAGTCGGGCACCCCGCATTCCGTCGAGATTCCGGCTCCCGTGAACACCGTGACGGCACGCGCCTTCGAAAGTAGCCGGGCCAGTTCCCGCCGGCCTTCGTCGGTCCGCCGGCCCCCGGCTATCATCGCGCCGCGAGGTCCGGGCGCGTCAGGCCGGCCGCTTCAGCGCCACGACGTTGTGGAGCCGGGCGTCGGCGCTGTCGAAGAAGCGCTTGATGCCCCGCGCGGCCTGGCGGATGCGCTGCTCGTTTTCGACCAGCGCGAGGCGGACATGGTCGTCGCCGTGTTCACCGAAGCCGATGCCGGGCGCGACCGCGACTTCGGCCTTCTCGATCATCAGCTTCGAGAACTCCAGGCTGCCGAGGTGCCGGAAGCGCTCCGGGACCGGCACCCAGGCGAACATGGAGGCTGCGGGGGCCGGCACGGTCCAGCCAGCCGTCGCGAAGCTGTCCACCATGACGTCGCGCCGGGCCTTGTAGACGGCGCGCATCTCGGAGATGCAATCCTCCGGGCCATTGAGGGCCGCAGCCGCCGCAACCTGGATAGGCGTGTAGGCGCCGTAGTCGAGGTAGCTCTTGACGCGGGTCAGCGCGGCCAGAAGCCGCTCGTTGCCGACCGCGAACCCGATACGCCAGCCCGGCATCGAGAAGGTCTTCGACATCGAGGTGAACTCCACCGTCACGTCCAGGGCGCCCGGCACCTGCAGCACGGAGGGCGGCGGCTCGCCGTCGAAATAGACCTCGGAATAGGCCAGGTCCGACAGGATGAAGATCTCGTGCCGCTTCGCGAAGGCGACGAGATCCCGGTAGAAATCGAGGGACGCCACCATGGCGGTCGGGTTCGACGGATAGCAGACCACGACCGCCAGGGGCTTCGGGATCGAATGGACGACCGCGCGTTCCAGCGCGGTGAAATAGTCCGGCGTCGGCTCGGCCGGCACCGAGCGGATGACCCCGCCGGCCATCAGGAAGCCGAAGGCGTGGATCGGATAGGACGGATTCGGCACCAGGACGACGTCGCCGGGACCCGTTATGGCCTGCGCCATGTTGGCGAAGCCTTCCTTCGAGCCCAGCGTAGCGACCACCTGGCGGTCGGGATCGAGCTTCACACCGAACCGGCGGGCATAATAGCTCGCCTGGGCGCGCCGGAGCCCCGCGATCCCTTTCGAAGCGGAGTAGCGGTCGACGCGCGGCTTCGTCGCGGTCTCGACCAGCTTGTCGATCACGTGCTTGGGGGCCGGCAGGTCGGGATTCCCCATGCCGAGGTCGATGATGTCGGCGCCGCCGTTCCGGGCCGCAGCCTTCAGGCGGTTCACCTCTTCGAAGACATAGGGCGGCAGGCGGCGAACGCGATGAAAGTCGGACATGGCACGGGCGACCCTGGCGAGCGGCGGCGGGATGCGACGGATTCCGAAGCCTAATACGGCGTGGTGAGGTTTCGGTAAATCAATTCACGAGGGGCGGCTTCGCCCTGGTGGCCTTGCTCGATTGCGACAGGTCGAGCGGCGGCTTCGGCGCCGGATTCAGCTGCCGGTTCTTGGCGGCGTCGAGTGCGCTCTTGGCGGCCTGGATCTGGGCGGGCGATTTGACCGCGAGCGGGCTGACCTTGTGGGGCAGAGCCGGCTGCATGTAGTCGAGCTTGGAAGGGTCGGGACGCGTCCTCTCCACGAAATCGGGAGCCGGCTCGGCCGGCGCCGCCTTGACGTCGAGCTTTCGAAGAAGGCTGTCCCACAGGCCGGGGCTGTCCCCGCCCTCATCCGCGGCATGGGCCGAACGAAACGCCGACGAACCCGCGAGCAGAAGCAGCACGGTGCCGGCCAGAGTTATCGGATGGCGCCGAGCACGCTCCCGGCCGGAATCTCTCCCACGCATCAGCACCACTCCTCTCGTGACCGGCAAGGAGCGCGGACCGGGACGGGTTTTCGGCTCTCGCGGCTAGCCGAGTATTATGGTGGAAACGGGACGCAGCACCGTGCCGACACAGGACTTCCGGATCAGCCGCGACCAAGCAGGCGGGCTGCGCGTTGATGGTCGGCAAGCGCAGCAGGACGGGAACGGCGCCGAACCCTCATGACCGGAGCGGGGGAAGAGCCTTAGCTCGACAGGGTGAAACCCAGCCGTGCTCGCAGACGACATGCCACCCGACGAGGTACGCCATGAAGGGTCAACGTCCATCGCGGTCGGACTCCCGCGTCAAGCCGAAACCCCTGCACGATCCGGCTTCGGTCCCACCCGACGCGCCGAAACCCGTTCCCAAGGTTCTCGTGGGAGCGCGGACCCTCGACGAGGGCCGGGCTGCTGACGCCGGCGGCGCATCCCGTCACGAGCAGGCCGCAGGCGAAGGGAAGGCCCATTTGCAACAGTCGGGCCGTGCATTCGCCCCGAGGCCGAAGAAGCAGAGCGCTGCCGGCCGCCAGCCAACCGATGCTGCGGCAACGGCAGGAACGGCGGACGACAACCCCCCGGACGGCACGCAGCGAAAGCCGGTTCCGGTCGCGCCGACGAGGCTCGTCCCTCCCGCGGAACCTGAGGCTGAAACGGATCGCGGAGAGGTTCCCGCCCCGAAGGGGCGAACTGCGGCACCCGGCACCGAGAATGCCGAACGCGCGACAGCGCCCGGCCTGTCGGACTTCGAACGCCTGTCGCGCAACATGGGTCTGCTGCTCGAAGAGAGCCAGAAAGTCGCGGCCGCCTACATGGAACCGCGCAGCGGAAGGACGCCTGGGCCGGTCCCGGGCGGCGAAGACGTCAAGGACATGGTCAAGACGCTGGGCCAGGTGGCGGGCTACTGGTTCATGGACCCGACCCGCATGGTGGTGGCCCAGGCCACGCTGTCGACCCAGATCATCGACCTGTGGGCGGAAACGATGCGCCGCATCACGGATGGAGCGGCGCCGGAGCCCGAACCGGCCAAGTCGTCCGACAAACGGTTCGCGGCGCCGGAATGGCGCGAATTTCCGGCTTTCGACTTCCTACGCCAAGCCTATCTGCGCACCACCGACTGGGCCAATACGCTGGTCGAAGACGCCGAACTCGACGAGGTGACGCGTGAAAAGGCGCGTTTCTACCTGCGCCAGTTGTCGGGGGCGCTGTCGCCCTCGAACTTCCTCGTCACCAACCCGGAACTGCTGAAACACACATTCGAGGAGGGCGGCGAAAACCTCGTACGCGGCATGCGGATGCTGGGCGAGGATATCGCGGCCGGGAACGGCGACCTCAAGATCCGGCAAAGCGACACCAGCACGCACACGCTCGGCGTCAACATGGCCATGACGCCCGGCAAGGTCGTGTTCCGCAATGACCTGATGGAGCTGATCCAGTATGCGCCGTCGACCCCGGAGGTGTACTGGCGCCCGCTGTTGATCGTGCCACCCTGGATCAACAAATTCTACGTGCTCGACCTGAACCCGGCAAAGAGCTTCATCAAATGGGCGGTCGACCAGGGGCTCACGGTCTTCGTGATCTCGTGGGTCAACCCGGACGAGCGCCACGCCGACAAGGATTTCGAGAGCTATATGCGCGAGGGCATCTTCGCGGCGCTCGATGCGATCGAAGACGCGACGGGCGAACGAGACGCCACCGCGGTGGGCTACTGCGTCGGAGGCACGCTGCTCGCCGTGACGCTGGCCTATATGGCGGCGAAAGGCGACGCGCGGATCTCCAGCGCCACCTTCCTGACGGCGCAGACCGACTTCCGCAATGCCGGCGACCTCAGGGTCTTCGCCGACGAGGAACAGATCAGCGCCGTCGAGGCCGAGATGAAGCAGCAGGGCTATCTCAGCGGGTCGAAGATGGCCAATGCCTTCAACATGCTACGCCCGAACGAGCTGATCTGGTCCTACGTGGTCAACAACTACATCAAGGGCAAGGCGCCGATGCCGTTCGATCTGCTGACCTGGAATTCGGATTCCACCCGGATGCCGGCCGCCAACCACGCCTTCTACCTGCGCAACTGCTATCTCGGGAACAAGCTCACCAAGGGCGAAATGGCGCTGGGGGGCGAGCCGTTGGATCTGGGCCGGGTGACGATCCCGGTCTATAATCTTGCGACGCGCGAGGATCATATCGCGCCGGCGCGCTCGGTCTACGTCGGGGCCCAATATTTCGGCGGCCCGATGCGCTACGTGCTGGCGGGTTCGGGCCATATTGCGGGCGTGGTCAATCCTCCCTACAAGCCGAAATATCAGTTCTGGTCCGGACCGCCGGTCGAGGGCACTTACGAGGACTGGCTCGCGGCCGCGAGCGAGACGCCCGGCAGTTGGTGGCCGGACTGGATCTCCTGGGTGGCGGCGCAGAAACCCGACAAGGTTCAGGCGCGCGAGCCCGGCACCGGTCGGCTTCCGGCACTCTGCGACGCTCCCGGAGACTACGTGCGGGTACAGAGCTGACGGGGGCGCGGCACTCTTGTCGCGGCCGCCGCCGGCCCGCATAGTCGGGGTCGGCGCGTCCGGAACGAGAGGCCGCCCTACGGGAGATCGTCATGAAACTGGTGCGCTACGGTGACGCTGGACGCGAGAAGCCGGGCCTGGTCCACGGCGGCACGGTGCGGGACGTCAGCCACATCGTGCCGGACTTCGCGGCAGATCATCTGAGCCGCGAGTCGCTCGCCAGGATCGGGGCCGCGAACCCCGACAGCCTGCCTGTCGTGAGCGGTTCGCCCCGCCTCGGTCCCTGCGTGGCTCGGCCCTGCAATTTCATCGCGGTCGGGCTCAACTACGCCGACCACGCGGCCGAGACCGGGGCGCCCATCCCGAAGGAGCCGATCCTCTTCAACAAGACCCCCAACTGCATCGTGGGCCCGAACGACGAGGTCATTCTGCCCAAGGCCTCCGAGAAGACCGATTGGGAGGTGGAACTCGCCATCGTGATGGGCGCGCGCACGTCCTACATCGGCGAGAAGGAGGTGTTCGACCACATCGCCGGCTTCTGCATCTGCAACGATGTCTCGGAACGGGAATATCAGACGGAGCGTGGCGGCCAGTGGATGAAGGGCAAGGGCTGCGCCACCTTCGGGCCGCTCGGCCCCTGGCTGGTGACGCCCGACGAGATCCCCGACGTCCAGGCGCTCGACATGTGGCTCGACGTCAATGGCAGGCGGATGCAGACCGGCTCGACCGGCACGATGATCTTCAACGTCGTGAAGCTCGTGTCCTACATCTCGCATTTCATGGTGCTCGAAGCCGGCGACGTCATCACGACCGGAACGCCGCCCGGCGTCGGCATGGGCATGAAGCCGCCGACCTACCTCAAGGCCGGAGACACGGTCGCGCTCGGCATCTCCGGGCTGGGAGAGCAGAAGCAGAGCGTGGTGGGGTGGCGGAAGGTTTAGGGATTGCCGGGTGATGTTTTATCTGAACGCTACGCGCGCTTCCCTTCCCTTCCGGGAAAGGTGACGCGAAGCGGCGACCGATAAAGGGCTCGGCGGCTGGCAAAGGCGCTGTGCGCCTTCGACCCCATCCGTCTCGGCCTTCTGCCGATCCACCTTCCCCTTCCGGGGAGGGAGCGTCACCGCCTGCGCCTCAGCCGAGCCCGAGCATCAGTTTCAGGTTCTGCACCGCGGCTCCCGAGGCGCCCTTGCCGAGATTGTCGAGGGTGGCGATCAGCACGGCTTGGCGGCGGGATTCGCTGCCCGCCACCCGGAGTTCCATGCGGTTCGAGGCGTTGCAGCTCTGCGGATCGACGCGGCCCGCCGCCGGGGCGACATGGATGTAACGGCCGCCTTCGTAGTGCTTCGCCAGCACGGCCTCGAGATCCGCGGCCTTCGGCTTGCCCGGCAAGGCGTCGAGGTGAAGCGGCACGCTGACCGCCATGCCCTGCCGGAAATTGCCGACGGACGGCACGAAGATGGGCCGCAGCGCCAGCCCCGCGTGAAGCTGGATCTCGGGCAGGTGCTTGTGTTCGAGGTCGAGGCCGTAGAGCTGGAACGGTGGCGCGGTTCCGTCCTCATAGGCCTGGATCATGCTCTTGCCGCCGCCGCTATAGCCGCTGACCGCGTTGATGGTGACCAGATGATCGGCCGGGATCAGTCCCGCCTCGATGAGGGGACGCAACAGCGCGATAGCGCCCGTGGCGTAGCAGCCGGGGTTGCTGACGCGCGTCGCTGCGCCGATGGCGTCCTCCTGGCCGGCGTCGAGTTCCGGGAACCCGTAGACCCAGTCCGGCGCGACGCGAAAGGCCGTGGATGCGTCGAGGATCTTGGGCGCGTCACGCCCGAGTCCGTCGGCCAGCCGCACCGTCTCGCGCGAAGCCTCGTCGGGAAGGCACAGGATGACGAGGTCGACCTCGCGCATCAGCGCTGCCTTGGCGCCGAGATCCTTGCGCTGCTCGGGATCGATCGAGCGCAGGGTCACGCCGGGGTGGCGCGCCAGGCGATCTCGGATGCCGAGCCCGGTGGTTCCCGCTTCGCCGTCGATGAAGACCGTCGCCATGTCGTGCCCCGCTGCTGGATCGAGGATGGAAGCTGAAGCGCGCGCAACAAAAAAGCGGCCCGAAGGCCGCTTTTCGTCGTTCCCGATCCCGCGCTTTAGCGCTTCGAGAACTGGAACGACTTGCGCGCCTTCTTGTGCCCGTACTTCTTGCGTTCGACCACGCGGGCATCGCGGGTCAGGAAGCCTTCGCGCTTCAGTGTCGGGCGGAGTTCCGGCTCGAAATAGGTCAGCGCCTTGGACAGACCATGGCGCACCGCCCCGGCCTGCCCCGACAGGCCGCCGCCCGCGACCGTCACGGTGAGGTCGTACTGGTTGGCGCGGCCCACGATGCCGAGCGGCTGCTGCACGATCATGCGCAGCACGGGTCGCGCGAAATAGACATCGAACGCCCGGGCATTGACCGTGATCTTGCCCGAGCCGGGCTTGATCCAGACGCGGGCGACGGCGTCCTTGCGCTTGCCGGTCGCGTAGGCGCGGCCCTGGGCGTCGATCTTCTGCACATAGACCGGGGCCTCGGACGGGACCGCGGCGCTGACGTTGGCGAGGTCCTGAAGGGACGATAGGGTCTCGGCCATCAGGCCCTCCTGGCGTTCTTGGCATTCATGCCGGCGACGTCGAGCGAGACGGGCACCTGGGCCACATGCGGATGTTCGGCGCCCTTGTAGACGCGCAGGTTGCCGAGCTGCTTGCGGCCGAGCGGGCCGCGAGGCAGCATGCGCTCGACGGCTTTTTCGACCACGCGCTCGGGGAAGCGGCCATCCAGGATGAACTTGGCGGTCCGCTCCTTGATGCCGCCCGGATAGCCGGTGTGGTGGAAATAGACCTTCTGTTCTTTCTTGCGCCCCGTGAACACGACCTTGTCGGCGTTCACCACGACGATGTTGTCGCCGTCGTCCATATGAGGCGTGAAGGTGGGCTTGTGCTTGCCGCGGAGCCGCAGCGCGATGACCGACGCGAGCCGCCCGACGACGAGGCCGGTGGCGTCGATCACAACCCACTTCTTCTCGATATCGGCCGTCTTGGTCGAATGAGTCTTGCCAAACATGAGGTTTTTGGTTCCGTAACGGACATGGCGGCTCCTTGCGGCAGCCGCTGCTCGGCAGGCTTGTACGGCGACGCGCCGCGGGCGTCAACGCATACCGCGCCGATTCCGGCAGAAAAACATGGACTTGGCCGTTGTGGTGTCATGATACCTCAACAACTCTAAGCGGAGTGAAAGGCGTTGAACCACGACAGCTACCCGGACGAGCTGATCCGCTCGATCCTGGACGGCGTGAAGACCATCGCCCTGGTGGGCGCGTCCGCCAACACGGCGCGTCCCTCCTACGCGGTGCTGCGCTACCTGGCGGCGCACGGCTACCGCATGGTCCCGGTCAACCCGGGGCTCGCGGGCGGAACCATCCTGGGCCTGCCGGTCTACGCGCGCCTCGCGGACGTACCCGAGCCGATCGACATGGTGGACATCTTCCGCAACAGCGAGGCCGCCCGCGAGATCGTCGACGAGGCCTTGGCGCTCGATCCGAAGCCGAAGGTCGTCTGGATGCAGTTGACCGTCAGGAACGACGCCGCGGCGGCACGCGCCGAAGCGGCCGGGCTGCAGGTGGTGATGAACCGCTGCCCCAAGATCGAGTACGGCCGGTTGTCGGGCGAGATCGGCTGGAGCGGCATCAACTCGCGCGTGATCTCGTCGAAACGCCCCAGACTGGCCCCGGGCAACGTGCAGAAACGATTGCTGAACCGGTGACGGATCGGCCGAATATCCCGTCATTCCGGCCCCGCCTTGACTCAGATCAGCGCTTCCACCCCCGCCGCGGCGATCATCAGCGCGCCAGATCGCCCGCAGGCGCACCATGCCACTCCGTGACTGGCCGGCAGGCCGATCAGGCTATGGCACATCGCGCATCTTGCAATCAAAAATAGAGGCGTTTGTCGCGGCCGCATCGTCGGTGGGCCGCGGGGCACATGATTGCCTTCCCGCCCGCTCCGGAAAGCGGCAGAATGGCTCAGGGAGGCGGACGGCTGCCGTCCGTCCATAATGGATCGGAACCGACCATGACCCACGACGCTCTCGACCAGCACATTCCCGGCTTCGCGACCCTCGCGGTCCATGCCGGGGCCCGGCCCGACCCCTCGACCGGCGCCCGGGCCACGCCGATCTACCAAACCTCGTCTTTCGTGTTCGACGACGTCGACCACGCGGCTTCGCTGTTCGGCCTGCAGGCCTTTGGCAACATCTATTCCCGCATCACCAACCCGACCTGCGCGGTGCTGGAGGAGCGGGTCGCGGCGCTCGAGGGCGGCACGGCGGCGCTCGCGGTGGCGTCGGGCCACGCGGCCCAGCAGGTGGTGTTCCACACGTTGATGGAACCCGGCGACGAGTTCATCGCCTCGACCAAGCTCTACGGCGGCTCCATCAATCAGTTCAATCATGCCTTCAAGCGCTTCGGTTGGCAGGTGAAATGGGCCGATCCGGCCGATCCGGCGGCCTTCGCGGCGCTGGTCACGGGCAAGACCAAGGCCATCTTCACCGAGTCGATCTCCAACCCCGGGGGCGTCATCACCGACATCGCGGCCATCGCGGCGGTGGCCAAGCGGGCCAAGGTCCCGTTCATCGTCGACAACACGCTGGCCTCGCCCTATCTCGTGCGGCCCTTCGAGCACGGCGCCGACATCGTGGTGCACTCGGCCACCAAATTCCTGTGCGGGCACGGCAACTCGATCGGCGGCATCATCGTCGACGGCGGCACTTTCGACTGGCTCGCCGACGGGCGCTACCCGGCCCTGTCGCAGCCGCGGCCCGACTATAACGGGATGGTGCTGGGCGAGACCTTCGGCAATTTCGCCTTCGCGATCGCGGCCCGGGTGCTGGGCCTGCGCGACCTCGGGCCATCGCTGTCGCCCTTCAACGCCTTCCTGATCCTGACCGGAATCGAGACCCTGCCGCTGCGCATGCAGCGCCACTGCGACAATGCGCTGGAGGTCGCGCGCTTCCTGTCGAAGCACCCGGCGGTGGCCCGGGTCAGCTATCCGGGTCTGCCCGAGGACCGCTACCACGAACTCGCCAAGCGCTACTGCCCGAAAGGGGCCGGGGCGGTCTTCACGATCGGCCTCACGGGCGGCTACGACGCCGGCGTGGCCCTGGTCAGCCGCCTGAAGCTCTTCTCGCATCTCGCCAACGTGGGCGACACGCGCTCGCTGGTGATCCATCCGGCCTCCACCACGCATCGCCAGCTCACCGACGACCAGCGGGTGACGGCCGGTGCCGGGCCCGACACGGTGCGGCTGTCGATCGGCATCGAGGACGCGGCCGACATCATCGCCGACCTCGATCAGGCCCTGGCTCCATGATCCTCACCCGGGGAAGGTGTTGGAGGCGGGATCAGGCACCGACGGCGGCCGGCACCGCCTGGACCACCCTCAGCGCCTGCGCACCGAGACGCCGCCGGTGCAGCACAGCCGTCCCGAGCACCGCCATGGCGAAGGCCTGATGCAGCAGGGCCGCCCAGAGCGGCACGACCAGCAGCAAGGTCGTGACCCCGATGGCCGCCTGGACCGTCACGCCCCCGAGCAGGAACACGGCGCGACGCGCGGCGGCCGTCCCGGGCGCAACCAGGGCACTGTCGGCCGCGTGGTAGAGCGCGAGCCCGAGCACCAGATAAGCCATTGCGCGGTGGTCGAACTGCACGGTCGTGACGTTCTCGAACAGGTTCGACCAGAGGGGCGACTGGCGCGCGAGATCGGCCAACGGCGGCACGAGATGGCCATCCATCAGCGGCCAGCTGTTGTAGGTGAGCCCCGCATGGAGCCCCGCCACCAGCGCTCCGAGCCCGACCTGAAGCAAGACGGCCCCCACGATCAGGCCGGCGGTGGCACGCAGACGTTGGCGGGCGGGATTGGCCCGTGTCGGCGGCGACGGGCGCAGTCCCTCGGCGAGCCAGATCGCCCAGACGAAGGTGATGGAGGCCGTCACGAGGTGCAGGGCCAGGAAATATTGAGACACTTCCGTCCGCTCGCTCAGGCCCGACTTGACCATGAACCAGCCGATCAGCCCCTGCAGCCCGCCGAGCGCGAAAAGTCCGACGAGGCGCGGCTTCAGGCCCGGCGTCAGCCGACCCGTGATCCAGAAACCGATCAACGGCACCGCCACCACGATCCCGATGATGCGGCCCAGAAGCCTATGCGCCCATTCCCAGTAGAAGATCGACTTGAAGCCGGCGAGGTCCATGTCGGGGAACAGCTTGGCGTATTGCGGGATCAGTTTGTATCTGTCGAACTCGGCCTGCCAGGCCTCCTGACCCAGCGGCGGCAGCACACCCACCACGGGCTTCCACTCGGTGATGGACAGGCCCGATTGCGTGAGGCGGGTGGCGCCGCCCACCACGACCATCAGAAAGATGCAAGCCGCGACCGCCCAAAGCCAGGCTCGGACGAGGTGCAGCGACCGGCCCCGGTCGGCGGAGCCGGCGATGGATCGGACCGGCGTCGAGCCCGGTGCGGAGACAGCTTGGCGAAACGACATGGGGCGGATAGACCCGAGACGATGTTGGTGCCGGTGTAGTCCAGGTGGCGCGCCACGATCCACGCGCACCCTGTCGCATCGGACCGCCGCGCCGTCCTTGTTATATATGGTTGCCGCAACGCAAGAGGACCGGATGAATCGTCGAACCCGTAAATTCCTCGGCGCCGGTTTCATGCTGGCCTTCGTCCTGGTCTACGCGGTCTGCGCCATGGTGGCGGCCGAGGCTCGGCCCATTCACGACGCCCCGGGCGCACTCCAGGCCGTCTTCTACGCCATCGTGGGCCTCGCCTGGATCCTGCCCCTCATGCCGCTGATCGCCTGGATGGAAAAGCCCGATGCCGAGGCGCATTGAAGACCCGCGACCATCTCACGCGAGACCCGACGGTCTTGGATCCGGCAGCGCGCCCGGCAAGTTAGTCGCTGGAACGCGCCGGGGGACGGGCCCATGAAGGAACTGGTCGACAACATCAGCACGGCGGCGGGGCTCGAACCCGAAACCGCCCGGAAGGCGGTCGGCATCGTGCTGGACTTCATCCAGAAGAGCGTGCCGCCCGCGCGGAGCGCCGCCGTGATCGACAAGGTGCCGGGCGGGCGCGAAGCCGCCGCCGGGGCGGCGGAGGACGAGGCGGAGGGTGGCGGCACGGCCATGCCGGGCCTGATGGGGCTGGCCGATCGGCTGATGGCCGAGGGCGTCGGCATGAGCGACATGCAGCCGCTCGGCCGTGCCATGTTCGACTACCTGCGTCGGCATGCCGGTGACGCTGCGGTCGGAGACCTTGCCGCCGACATCCCGGGCTTGAGCCAGTTCATGTAGCGGATGTCGTCATTACGGCGGCCGGTCTGACGCGCCCGGCGGTCCGTCGCGATCAGGGCACTGCGACGGCCGGCGGTGCGACGGTAGGGGGCGCGGCCGCAACGGGCGCGGCGAGTGGCGTCGACGTGACGGCGGCAGCCGGTCCGTCGAATTGCGGCGCCGCAGGCTCGCCGCCCAGCACCGCCTGGCGGTCGCGGTCCTCGCGGCGCGGCGCCGCGATCTCGGCCCCGATCCCCTTGATGACCGCCGGGGCGCTGGCATAGGTGGCGTGGCCGATCCAGCCGACGCTGTCGCGGCTGACGTCGATCACGTGGACGCCGAGCCCCTCGATGGCGCCGCGACCTTCGGCGCTCGACGGATCGATGGAGCCCAAGCGCGGCCGGTCCGCCATGATGCCGGACAGCGTCAGGGCACGGTCGTTGCTGGCCGCGAAGACCGACACATGGGCCGAAGGACCGAGGCGCGCCACCTGCTGCCGGAACACCGCGAGGTCGATGTCGGGCGCCGCCAGGAGGATGTCGCCGAGATGCCCGTCGAGATCCGGTTGGCCCGCGATCGCGGTCTCGCGCAGCGCCTCCATGGCGATCCAGGCTCCCATGGAATGCGCCAGCACGTGGATGCGGCCGACGGCGGGCTCGTGCGAGAGGTCCTGCAGCACGCGTTCCAGGGCGTCGCGCGACGCGGTGGCGGCCTCGCGGTCGGAGCCGTAGCCGAAGAGGCTTCCCTTGGACGGCCATGTGAACAGCACCGGGACGCCGTTGAAGCCGCCGTCCGTCACGATCTGGGCCAGCCGGAAGCGTGCCTCGTCGAACCCAGTGTTGAAGCCATGCACGAAGACCAGCACGTCGCGGTTGGAACCGACTCGCCCGGAGACATGGGACGCGATCTCGTTGCCGAACGCCGCTGCATCGAGGTTCCGGCGACCCACGACCGCGAAGTCGCTTCCCCGGTCCGGAGCCCCGAAGCTCGCCGTCTCGAGCCGCCCGGGCTCGTGCCGGGCCGGCACCCCGATCGTGGCCAGCGAATAATGGGTGGAACCGTCGGCCACGCCGTCCGCCTTCAAGGGTCGGGTCGAGGCGACGAAGATCTGCACGTCGCGGGCTTGGCCCTGCGGGCTGCCGGTCACGACGCTTCCCACGTCGGCGAAAGCCGAGACGCAGCCCGACAGCGTGGTGGCGCAGAGCAGCACGATGGCGGCTCGCGCCGCGGCCGTTCGGGCCTTGGCGGTGCCGGAGACCGGGTGTTTCATCGTCGCTCGCAACAGGTCCGGCCTCGCTCGGTCGATCGGCTGGTTCAAGCCCCAAGCCCAGCGTCGGCGCTGCCGTTTAGAGCCTGAAAGATGGCGGGAGCGGGACGGTGCGGCCGCCGCAGCCTCGGCGGTCGACCCATTTCAGGGGATCGGAACGAACGTGATCTCCAGTCGACCGCCAAGAGCCTTGGCGGCCTGCTCCAGGCGATGGGGCTTCGTCCGCTGCGTCGGGTTGAGGATGCGGCGGACCTCGCTTTCATCCACGTTCAGCTTGTTGGCCAGGGCAACGCGCGTAATGCCGCCACGACGAAAGGCATCATAGACAGCAGCCTTCGCGACCATCTCGGCCGGTGGCGCGACCATACGGGCTGCCGGCACGTTCTCGGAGGGAGATGGGATTTCCTCACCGTCACGGATGCGCCCGCGCAGTGCCTCGCACAGGCAATCGATGGCTTCGTGTAGCGCATCGGCCTCGGAATGACCGAAGGTCAGAGCCTCCGGAAAGCCGGGGAAGCTGACGATGAACGATCCTCCGAGCCCTGTTCGATCTTTGCAGCATATATAAAGCCCTGGGCATAGTTGTTCGCCGATCCCGCCCGGGACGGCCGCGTGCCCGACATCCTGGTGGGTACCAATCCCGGCGTCGTCTACACGTCCGGAAAGAAGATCGCGGAGCACGGCGGGCTGGACGTCGACGACCGCAACGTGCTGATGCTGGTCTCGAACCCGGCTCTGAAATCCTCCAGCGTGACCGGTACGGTAGCGACTGCGCAGATTGCCCCCACCATCCTGAAGGCGATCGGCTACTCGCCCGAGGAGTTGCAGGCGGTCTTGGCGGAGCACACGCCGAGCCTGCCGGGCCTGCTGTTCTGACGCAACTCTACCTGCCGTCCCGCAAGGCCTTGAGCACGCTCTCGCTGGCGCGGCCATCGGGCGTCCTGCCGAGCGATTGCTGGTAGGCCGCGATGGCGGCGCGGGTCTTGGTGCCCATCACGCCGTCACGGTTGCCGATCTCATAGCCTTTGCCGGCCAGGCGCTCCTGCAGTTCCCGGCGATCGACCCGCGCGAGCCCGGGATCATCGGTCGGCCAAGCTGTGGCCAAAGAGCCGCCGCCGCGCAAGCGGTCCGACAGATGGCCGATCGCCAAGGCATAGGTCTCGGCCGCGTTATAGGCGTAGATGGCATCGAAGTTGCGCGTCACCAAAAAGGCGGGGCCGTTGCGCCCGGCCGGCAGCAGCAGTCCGGCCTCCTCCGATCCGAGCGGCGCGCCGTCGATCCGTCTGATGCCGTGCGCGGCCCAGAACGCCATCGGATGCCGGGTCTTGCGTCCGCTCGGGCCCGCGAAGCCCGTCGGCAGCTTGACCTCGAAACCCCAAGGCAGCCCGGTCGTCCACCCCGACTTGCGCAGGTAATTGGCGGTCGAGGCCAAGGCATCCGGAACCGAGGCGATGATATCGGGATGACCATCGCCCTCCATGTCGATGGCGTTGCGCTGAAAGGTCGACGGCATGAATTGCGTGTGCCCGAAAGCGCCCGCCCAGGAGCCGACGAAGCGGTCGGGCTTGACGTCGCCCTGCTGCAGGATCGACAGCGCGGCCAGCAATTCGCTCTGGTAGTAGCCGGGCTTGTGGCCGTAGCAACTCAACGTCGCCAGCGATTGCACGACAGGCCGGTTGCCGAAGTTTCTGCCGAAATCGGACTCGACCCCCCACAGCGCCACCAGCACGTAGCGGCTGACGCCGAAGCGGGTTTCGATGCGTCCCAGTGCATCGGCGTAGCGGTCCAGCATGGCCTTGCCGTCGTCGACCCGCTCCTGGTCGACGAGGCCCGCCATGTAGTCCCAGACCGGCGTGGTGAATTCAGGCTGCTCGTCCTGGAAATGCAGGACGTCGTTGGGCTGCAGATTGTCAGTGGCGGCGTCGAAGGTGGCGGCCGAGACGCCGCGGCCGGCCGCCGTGGCCTTGAGCTGCGCCAGGCAGGCCTGGAAGTCGGCTGCGGCGTGGACCGGCCCCGTCCCTGTCCCCATCACCAAGGCCGCGCAGGCCGCGGCGAGAAAGGTCGACCTCATCGATGGCTCCCGGTCTCGCAGGTCGCGGACCGGGAACGGTAACTCAGGCGAGGCGGCCTGCAAAGCTGCAGCCTCGCCGGACAGCCTCGCCGCCCCTCGGTTCAGCGCTTTTGGGCGTCGCCGCCGCCCTTCACCTCGTCCTCATTACCGTCAATCTCGTCGGCGGAGTCGTCCTGCGACAGGATCTCGTCGAGTCTGTCGACGATGATGTCGATCTGGTCGCGGGTCGCGCTCAGTTCCAGCACGTGTCCGGCCTCGTCTTCGATATGAAGGCTGAAGGCCTGGTCGGCCTCGAGGACCGTGAACTTCGCGAGCTTCTTGACGTCGGCCATGGCTGTGCCCCTCCTGGGTTTGTGGCCCGACTCAACGCGCCGGGGCCGGCTCGATGGGCGCGACCTTTCGACCTGTCCGCGACGACGGCGGATCAGGACCAGGGGCGCGAGGCTGCCGTGGTCGTCTCGAACCGTTCGATCGCGTCCGTCTTGGCCATGGTCAATCCGACATCGTCGAGCCCCTCGAGCAGGCAATGCTTCCGGAACGGGTCGATGTCGAAATGGACGACACCACCATCCGGGCCGCGGATTTCCTGAGCCGCCAGATCGACCGAGATGCGGGCGTTGGCGCCTCGCTCGGCATCGTCGAACAGGGCTTCGAGAACTTCGGGCGTCACGACGACCGGCAGGATGCCGTTCTTGAAGCAGTTGTTGTAGAAGATGTCGGCGAAGCTCGTCGAGATCACACAGCGGATGCCGAAATCGAGCAGGGCCCAAGGCGCGTGTTCGCGTGACGAACCACACCCGAAATTGTCGCCCGCCACGAGGATCGAAGCACCGCGATAGGCCGGCCTGTTCAGCACGAAATCGGGGTTGTCGGACCCGTCGTCGTTGTAGCGCAACTCGGCGAACAGGCCCTTGCCGAGTCCGGTGCGCTTGATCGTCTTGAGATATTGTTTCGGGATGATCTTGTCGGTGTCGACATTCGCGACCTTCAGCGGTGCTGCGATGCCGCTCAGACGATCGAACTTGTCCATGACGCTGCCTGGCTCGGTTGAGGAGACCGGAGGCGCTTCATGAGGGCTCGACCGGCTCGGGTCAAGACGAGGACCGTGTCGGACGCGCTCGTGCCGCCATCGAGCCTCCGGATCGACGGGCGGCGTCCCGAACGCCAATCGCGCTGGACGGCGGCGCCCTGCCCCCCGCTCAGTCGTCCGTGGTCGAGCGAGGTTTTCGCAAGGTCGCAGTGCTGATGCGGTCTATCGATCTCGCGGCGGTGCCGGAAAACCGGTTGGTCGAGAGGTCGGTCGCGCGGACACGGAAGCCCTGGCTCTGGCTCGCAGCCGCTTCGCCGCCTAGCGTCCCGAGGCTGGTCTGGGCGGCGGGTCTCAAGGCCGACATCGACGAACCCAGTCCACCGCGGCCCGGGCTGCGCTCAGCCGGAGTCGCGGCCGTGAGGCTGCGAAAATTCGACCGGTCGAGCCGCGCCGCGACCAGTTGCGGCCGCGCGACCGGGAGTGGCACCACGGCCCGGAGTACGGCGGGTGCGGCATAGGCCAGGATATGGGCCGGAGCAGCGGCCGTTCCCTGCCCGAACCCTTGGGTGATGACCGCGGGAAGACCGGGTCGACCCGCGATCGCGGCTGCAGCCAAAGCCCCGATCGCGTCGTGCCGCGGGGCGCCCGGGGCATGGTCGGTGTTGCCGGCCATCTCGGTCGGCCGATTGGGTGGGAGCGGCAGCCCGGGCCCGCTGCTCGCGAACTCGACCGGCCGCCGCGGCGGCAGCGGCGCATTGCCCCTCGCGAGGGGCTCGGGCGGCAGCACCGCGACGTGTGCCGGACCGGTGGGCGTCGTCCCGGGCGCCTCGGACTCGACGTCCGTTTCGGCCGCCTGCAGCCCGGCCCGGGCAGCGGTCTGGGCCTCGGCGTCCGCCTGGGCCTTCGCCTGAGTTCGGGCCTGGGCGGCGGCTGCGGCTTGGGCCTGCTCCTGCCTTTGCATCTCCTGCGCGAGGCGTTGTTGGGCCTCGGCCCCGGAGGGCTCCGGACCGACCGGGGGAAGCGACGCCACCTGAGCGCGGGCGCCTCGGCCACGGCGCGCCGGAGCTTGCGCGACCGGTAGGGCGACGACGTCCGGCGGCGGAGCGGCGCTCGCGGCGAAGAAACTGTGCACCCCGGCGTCGTTGCGGTTGGCGCTGACCTGCTCGCTCACCACCGCGCCGGCTGCGTTGCGGTCGATGGAGGCGACCATGCGACCCGTCGAGGGTGCGCCGGTGCGCGGTCGGCTGCTGTCGCGTGCGGCCTCGCCGTCGCCTTCCTCATCGCCCCCGCCGCCGAACAGCCAGGCGAAGAAGCCCTTGGATTTGACCTCGACGGCCGTTGGATAGCTGAAGCTGTCGCCGCGGGCTTCGAGTTCGGCTCGCGCCTCCTCGTAGCGCGCCAGCGGCTGTCCGTTCGACGGGATATGCACCGTCTTGCCGTCGGGAAACAGGCGCGACAGCTGATCGTAGTTCATTCGTGGCCAGTGGCGGACACCGCCGACATCCATATGCACGAAGGGCGATCCCGCGGTCGGATAGAAGCCCACACCGCCACGCTGCAGCCGCATCGCGATCTCGCGGATCCGGGAGGTGGGAACGTCGACGTAATGCTGATCCATGGCCTTGCCCAGGATATGCTGGGAATGCTCGGCCACGGCGCGCGACCGGCGGCGCAGCATGGCGTTGGTCTCCGGTGAACGATAGGCCGACATCACGACAATCGGCTGCTGGGAGCCGGATTCGCGGTAGACTTCCCAGATCGTGTCGAACAGGCGAGGATCCATCCTGGTGGCTTCGTCGTGCCGCCAATCACGCAGGAACCAGTTCAACTTCTGGAGCACGCCGGGGTCGTATTGACCGTCGACCATGAAAGTCGCGTCGATGGTTTCCTGGGTATGGGCGTGATGAAGGTGGATGGTCCGGGTATCGCCGTTGGCGACTGCATTTTCGGTGGTGCCGGGCGCCAGCAGGATCATGGCCCCGGTCAAGGCGGCGAGGAGTGAAGGCAGCCGGGCTGCGGCCTTCGGCCAGGATCGCGGACGCCAACGTCTCAATGCGGAACTCGCTTCTGCGGCGCGGTGAGACCCGAAGGACACGCGCAAGGACTCGACGGACTATTGTCGGACAAAGTTAACGACTGATGAGCCGGCCGGTGATTTGCCGGCCGCCATTCCCCCCGCTCGCCGCCGATCGAACCATGGTCGACGTCTGACCCTCATGTCTCCTTACAGTGACGGTGAACAAAAAAATAGCGGCAAAACCGATCGGGAGAGAACGGCCCAGGCGTGTCGCCCGACGCCTGCTCGGATGGCGGAAGACGAGGCTGCAAAGCGGTTGGTGCTCGCCGGGCCCGGAAAGCCAAGGCGAACTCGAGACGACTGGTGGCAACCTCGTCAGCTCTGCAACCCAAGCGCCGCGCGCACCCGGGCCGAATAACCGTAGACATCGTCGCGCAGGTGCAACTCGCCGCGCTGGTCGACGAAGGCGGTGAAATAGTTGATGTGGATCGGCAGGGGATGCGGAAGGTTGATGGTCCGCTCGCCGCCGCCGACCATCCTGGCCAGTCTCGCCTCGGTCCAGCCGTGGTCCCGCCCCAGCAGGGCTTCGGCGAGGCTCAGGGGCTCGTCGACCCTCACGCAACCATGGCTCAGCGCCCGCTCGGTCTTGCCGAACAGCGCGCGGGCGTTCGTGTCGTGGAGGTAGACCGAGAACCTGTTCGGGAACATGAACTTGATGTGGCCGAGCGCATTGCTGTCGCCGGGGGGCTGCCGCACGAAGGTTTCGCCGTTCCGCTCCACCGTCTCGTAGCCGTGGTTGGCGAAGTAGTTCGGATCGGCCGCGAGCTTCGGCATCATCTCCTTCTTCACGATGGAGAGCGGTACGTTCCAGTAGGGATTGACGATGATGAACTTCATCGTCTCCGAAAACAGCGGCGTCTCATGGTCGGGCTTGCCCACGACGACGCGGGCGTGGTGGAGAACGCTGTCACCCTGGTAGAGGTCGAGCGAATAATCGGGAATGTTGACCGCGATATAGCGCCGCCCGAGGTCGCGCGGCAGCCAGCGCCAGCGTTCCATATTGGCCAGGATCTCGTCTTCGAGCCGGCGCGGGTTGCCGCCCGACAGGCTCGCGATGGTGCGGGCCGTCAACACGCCCGAGGCAGGTAGGCCATGCGCCCGCTGGTAGTCGGCCACCGCGCCGGCCACCTGGGTGTCGTACACGAGGCCTGCATCGGCGTCCCGGCGCGGCGCAATGTCGAGGTTGAAGCGGGCGCGGATCAAGGGGACGCGAGCGTCCCGCATGCCGGGTCTGAGCGCCGGGCCATAGGGGATCGGACCCCGATAGGCCAGCTCGCTGTTCCGGCGCAACTCGGCGAGCTTGGCCCGGAGCAGCGCGTACCCACTGTGGGGCGGGTTGAAGCCCTGCAGGGTCCCCCCGGCATCGGCCGCATCCCGCAACGACCCAAGTACGCGCCTCGGATCGGCGACGTCGGGCTTCGACGCCACCGACGGACCGATACGCGAGGGATCGACGCGTCCGCCGCTGGCTTGGCCGCCATACTGGGCTGCAGCCTCGCTCAGCGAAATCTCGGACAGCGCCAGGGCGTCGGGCTCGCCCCCGTGCGGCACGGCGACCGTAACCGCGTGAAGGTCGAGGCCATCCTCCGCCGCGCGATCGATGCGCGACAGCACTGCGCGGCCACGCACGTCGAAACGTCCGTCCTCGATCCAGAGCGGAGCGAAGCCGCGATCGGCGTAGAAGCTCTGGATGGCGAGGCGTTCCGCGCGCTGGCGCGCCTCGACCGTCGGAACCCTCCGACCGGCGGCCGGCTCGGGGCCGAGCCAGTCCGCCAGCGCCTTCCGCAGTGTCGCCGCGTCGAGGATCGGCGTGTCGGCCGATACGGGCGCGAACGCCATCGGGTCGGACGTCCGCTCATCGGCCGATGAGGGGGCTTCAGTGTGCGGTGGCGCGAGATCCGTCGACGGCGCGGTTCCGGTCGCCCCGACCCACCGTGGCGCGGCCGGGCCGGTTGGAGAAACGGCGTCACTGCGGTTTGCCGACGCCACGACGGACGCCGTAGCGGCCGCTTTCGTCCGTAGCCGCGCGCCCGGCGACGGCAGGGGCACATCCTCCATCGTTCCGCTGTCCGCAGTCGGCGCATAGGCGTTCAGCACGGCACCGGGCTCGGCGACGAGGCGGGCCAGCGCAGCCCTGGCGTCGCCGCCCGGGGCGAACAGGTCGGGATCCTGCACCCCCACCAGCGGCTGGAGCTTGCGAGAGACTTGCCCGGCCGCGGCCGGCAGCACGACCGTCAGGCCGAGCAGGAGGGCGGTCGACGTCATGAGGGCGGCACGGCCGCGCTGCGCAATCATCCCGGCTGCAACCCTTCCTAAGACACGGAATCGTCGACGGCTAAAGGCCGGCACCCTTCGCTCCTGCCGGAGGTGAAGCGGCGCAGCGCCCTGACCGCAATGGGGCGGCCCGGGTGAAGCAGAAAGAAACCCGAGTATTTTCGGCGCCGTCGCGCCGCAATGACGGATCAGGCCGCGGCCTCGTCCTCGGCGTGATCGTCGCCCAGGCCGAAGTCTCTCATCTTGCGATAAAGGGTGGATCGGCCGATGCCGAGCTTGCGGGCCATCTCGGACATCTGGCCCCGGTAATGACCGAGCGCGAAGCGGATCAGGTCCGCCTCCATGTCCTCCATGCGCCGCACATCGCCGCAGTCATCGAGCACGCGCAGGACGTTGGGGTCGCGGATCTCGACCTGCACGATATCGCGCTCGACCGTGATTGGAGCGACGGGCGGCACCGGGGGAACCCTGACGTCGAAGCCTTCGACCTGGGCCGCGATCTGCGGAAATTCCGCGATGCCGAGTTCGCCACCGTCGGCCAGCACCACGGCTCGGAACATCACGTTCTCGAGCTGGCGCACGTTGCCGGGCCAGTCGTAGCGTGACAGCAGCGCCAGGGCCTCGGCCCCGATGCCGGTGATCTTCTTGCCCTCTTCGGCGGAGAACCGGGCCGCGAAGCGCCGCGCGAGGTCGGGAACGTCGGCGCGGCGCGCCCGCACGGGCGGGATCGTGATCGGGAAGACGTTGAGTCGGTAGAACAGGTCCTCGCGAAACCGGCCCCGTTTCACCAATTCGATCAGGTTCTGGTTGGTGGCCGAGATGAGCCGGATGTCGACCTTGGTGGAGCGCTTGGCGCCGACAGGGTCGACCTCACCCTCCTGCAGGGCGCGCAGCAGCTTGACTTGCGCTTCGAGCGGCAGCTCGCCGATCTCGTCGAGGAACAGCGTCCCGCCGTTGGCCTCGACGAACTTGCCGAGGTGCTTCTCGGTCGCGCCCGTGAAGGCACCCTTTTCGTGGCCGAACAGGATCGACTCGATGAGGTTCTCGGGCAGAGCGCCGCAGTTCACCGGAACGAAGGGCTTCCCCTTGCGCTCCGAGGATCCTTGGATGGCCCTGGCCATTAGTTCTTTGCCGACACCGGATTCGCCTTCGATCAGCACCGGGATGTTGGATCGCGCGGCACGCTCGCCGAGCCGGATGGCCCGGCCCATGTCGTCGCTCTTCGTGACGATGTCGCGGAACGTCAGCGCGCCGGAGGCCCGGCGCGTCATGCGGCGGACCTCGTCCTCGAGCGCGTCGAAGCGCAGCGCATTCTTGATCGAGACCGCGAGGCGCTCGGCCCCGACCGGCTTGACCACGAAGTCGATCGCCCCGGCCCGCATGGCCGAGATGACCGTGTCGATCGTCCCGTGCGCCGTCTGCACGATGGCCGGCACGGCGATCTTCCGCTCGCGCAAGCGCGCCAGCACCGCCATGCCGTCGAGTTCCGGCATGACCAGGTCGCAGATCAGGAGGTCGACGGGTTTGAGATCGGGTGCCTCGAGGCGCGTCAGGGCCGCGGCGCCGCCGCCGAGCACCTCGGCGTCGTAGCCGAATCGACGCACCATGGCTTCGAGCAACCGGCGCTGGACGGGGTCGTCGTCGACGATGAGGATGGTGGCTGTCATGCGTTCCCGGACCGGCGGGCTCCGTGCCGCTCGCAGTTCCACCCTGGCCCAGCAGGGTAAATCGCCCCTTAACGGCACCGCCCGCAGCACCCCGGGCGGGACGTCTAGGCCGAGCGCTGGCGCCGCCCTCGCCCCGGTGACGCCACGGTCGGATGAGCCTATGGGAGGCGCGGACCCGTCCGCGGCTCCCCGAACATCGAGGACCAGCCAGTTCGATGACCTTCTTCCGTCGCCGTCCCGCCTTTCACCAGGCCCACGCTGCTTCGGCGTCGGAATCCCTGGGTGCCGTCCCGACCTGGAACCTCTCCGACCTCTACGCCGGGATGGACGCGCCGCAATTCGCGGCTGATCTTGCGCAGGCCGAGCGCGACGCCGAGCGCTTTGCTGAGCACTACCTCGGTCGGCTGGCGTCCATCGCCGGCGGCGACCAGGGCGGCGCCCGACTGGCTGAAGCCGTCACGTCCTTCGAGGCTCTGGAAGACGTGCTGGGCCGCGCCGCCTCCTTCGCCCAACTGCTTTATGCCGAGGACACGTCCGATTCGGCCCGGGCCAAGTTCCTGTCCGACGCGCAGGACCGGGTCACGTCCGTGTCGTCGAACCTGCTGTTCTTCGTGCTCGAGCTGAACGGCATCGCCGATGCGGTGATCGACGGCCTGGCCGCATCCGGGCCGCTCTCGCGCTACAGGCCCTGGTTGGACGACATCCGCAAGGATCGCCCGCACCAGCTCGACACCAAGCTCGAGCAGCTCTTCCACGAGAAGTCGGTGACGGGGCGCTCGGCCTGGACGCGGCTGTTCGACGAGACCATCACGTCTCTGCGCTTCGAGGTCGACGGCGAGGCGCTGTCGCTGGAGCCGACGTTGAACCTCCTGCAGGATCAGCGGGGCGACAAGCGGGAGAAGGCCGCGGGCGCGCTCGCCGAGACGCTGGCGGCGCACCGCCGCACTTTCGCGCTCATCACCAACACGTTAAGCAAAGACCTTGAGATCTCGGATCGCTGGCGGGGCTTCGCCGACGTGGCGGACTCGCGCCACCTGTCGAACCGGGTCGAGCGCGACGTCGTGGACGCGCTCGTCACGGCCGTCCGGGCCGCCCATCCGAGGCTCTCGCACCGCTACTACAGGCTCAAGGCCCGATGGTTCGGCCTCGACCGGCTGAACCATTGGGACCGCAACGCGCCCCTGCCCCAGGCGCCGCTCGCGAACGTGCCTTGGGCCGAGGCCCGCGACACGGTGCTCGACGCCTACGACAGCTTCTCGCCGAAGCTCGCCGGCCTCGCCAAGCGCTTCTTCGACGAGCGCTGGATCGATGCCGCTGTGCGGCCCGGCAAGGCACCCGGCGCCTTCTCGCATCCCACCGTGCCGGGCGTGCATCCCTACGTGCTGATGAACTACCAGGGCCGGCCCCGCGACGTGATGGTGCTGGCACACGAACTCGGCCATGGCGTGCACCAGACGCTCGCGGCCCCGCAGGGCGCGCTGATGGCGCCGACGCCGCTCACCCTAGCCGAGACGGCCTCCGTGTTCGGCGAGATGCTGACGTTCCAGTCCATGGTGGCGCGCGCCGCGACGCCGGAAGCGCGCTTCGGCCTCTTGGCCGCTAAGGTGGAGGACATGCTCAACACGGTGGTCAGGCAGGTCGCGTTCTACAGCTTCGAGCGCAAGCTTCACGAGGAGCGGCGCCACGGCGAGTTGACGGCCGACAGGATCGGCGAACTCTGGATGTCGGTGCAGGCCGACAGCCTCGGGCCGGCCATCCGACTCGCACCGGGCTACGACGTGTTCTGGGCCTACGTGCCGCATTTCGTGCACTCGCCCTTCTACGTCTACGCCTACGCGTTCGGTGACTGCCTGGTGAACTCGCTCTACGGCGTATACCGCACGTCGCCGGAGGGCTTCGCCGAGCGCTATTTCGCGCTACTGGAGGCCGGCGGCACCAAGCACCACAGCGAGTTGCTCGAACCCTTCGGCCTCGACGCCCACAATCCCGATTTCTGGAGCATCGGGCTCGGCGTCATCGAAGGGCTGATCGACGAACTGGAGCGCCTGCCGGTGCCGTGAACCCGGGTTGGTCCGATCCCGATCGCGGGACCGACGGCCTCACCACATGTCGAGCGCCACGCGGGCCTCGTCGGACATGCGGCTCTGGTCCCACGGCGGGTCGAACACCATGGTGACCTTGGCGCCGGCGACGCCCGGCACCGCGGAAGCCGCCGTTTCGACCCAGCCCGGCATCTCGCCCGCCACCGGGCAGGCCGGCGCCGTCAAGGTCATGTCGATCGACACGAACTTCGAATCGTCGATATCGATCTTGTAGATCAGGCCGAGTTCGTAGATGTCGACCGGGATCTCGGGATCGTAGACGGTCTTCAGGGCCGCCACGAGCCCGTCGGTGAGCTGGTCGAGTTCGGCCGGTGGGATCGCGGAAGCAGGCTCGATCTCGGGCCGGTTCGGCTCTGCGGCGGGAGGCGCCTTGACGGCTGAATCTGACATGTCGGTCCCGTTCAAGCGAAGAGCGCTTCGGCCTTGAGCAAGGCGTCGGCCAGGGCATCGACCTCTTCGCGCGTGTTGTAAAGGCCGAACGACGCCCGGCAGGTCGCGGTCACGCCAAAGCGCTGCAACAGCGGCATGGCGCAATGCGTGCCGGCCCGCACTGCCACGCCGTATCGGTCGATCACGGTAGCGACGTCGTGCGGATGGGCATTTTCCATCGCGAAGCTCAGGATCGCGCCCTTATGTTTCGCCTCGCCGAAGATGCGAAGCGAATTGATGCGGCCGAGCCGCTCGTGGGCGTAGGCGATCAAGCCCTGCTCGTGCGCCCGGATGCAGCCCCGGCCGATGTCGCGCATATAGTCGAGCGCGGCACCGAGGCCGATGGCCTGCACGATCGGCGGCGTACCGGCTTCGAAGCGGTGCGGCGGCGCATTGTAGGTGACGGACTCGGTCGTGACGACGTCGATCATCTCGCCCCCGCCGTTGAACGGCGGCAGGCTCGCGAGCATCTCCTTCTTGCCGTAGAGCACGCCGATGCCGGTGGGGCCGTAGACCTTGTGGCCCGTGAAGAGGTAGAAATCGGCATCGAGGTCGCGCACGTCGACGTCGAGGTGCACGGCGCCTTGCGAGCCGTCGACCATCACCGGGATGCCGCGCGCATGGGCGACGCGGATCATCTCCTTGATGGGCGTGATCGTGCCCAGCACGTTCGACATGTGGGTCATGGCGACGATCTTGGTACGCGGCGTCAGCGCCCGCTCGAACTCCTCGACCGACAGGTTGCCGTCGTCGTCGACCCCGACCCACTTCAGCACCGCGCCCTTGCGCTCGCGCAGGAAATGCCAGGGCACGATGTTGGAGTGGTGCTCCATGATAGAGAGCACGATCTCGTCACCCTCGCCGATGTTGTTCAACCCGAACGATGAGGCCACGAGGTTAACGGCCTCGGTGGCCGACCTTGTGAACACGATCTCGTCGACCGACTCGGCATTGAGGAAAGCCCGGACCGTCTCGCGCGCCATCTCGAAAGCATCGGTGGCGGCATTGGCCAGATAATGGAGGCCGCGATGCACGTTGGCGTATTCGGTCTCGTAGGCGAGCGTCATACGATCGATCACGGCCCGGGGCTTCTGGGCAGAGGCCGCGTTGTCGAGATAAACGAGGGGCTTGCCATAAGGGGTGAGAGACAGGGCCGGGAAGTCCTGGCGGATGCGGGCGATGTCGTAGGCCGGCACGCCGGCACGGGGCTTATCGAGCATCTCGTTCACTTTCCGTGCTGACGGAGCCATTGCCCGACGCGGCCGCGCATCTCGTCCCTCACCGCGTCCACCGACACCGCCTCGATCGCTTCCGACGCGAAGGCTTCGAGCAGCAGAGCCTGGGCCTCGCGCAGCGGGATCCCGCGGGCGCGGAGATAGAAGAGCTGATCGTCATCGAGGGAGCCCGCCGTCGCGCCATGGCCGCAGACTACGTCGTCGGCGAAGATCTCCAACTCCGGCTTGTTGTACATGCTGGCGCCCTCGCCGAGGAAGATCGCCTTGGACAGCATCTTGCCGTCGGTCTTCTGCGCGCCGGGCGCCACCACCACCTTGCCCTGGTAGATCCCGGTCGATTCGTCGTCCAGGATATGTTTGTAGAGTTCGCGGCTTTCGCAATGGGGCGCGGTATGCGTCACGATCAGCGTGGTGTCGGCGTGGCAGCGCCCGTCGAGCAGCGACACGCCGTAGAAGTGCGCCGTCGAATGCGGGCCGGCGAATTCCAGATAGGCCTGGCGGCGGGTGATGCCGGCCGTGGCGATCAGCGTCGTGCTGTTGAACCTGGCATCGGCTCCGAGCCGAACCAGCGTCGTGCCGAGGTGCAGGGCCTCGGCGCCGAGCCCGTCGATGCGGGCGAGGTGCTCGAACGAGCCGCCGTCGCCGACCGCGACGACGAGCACCGCATTGGCCAACGACCGCACCGCGCCGAGCGCTTCATGGCGCTCGATCACGGTCGCCGAGGCATGCGCGCCGAGCTGCAGGTAGCTCCGTTCATAGATGGCGGCCGGCACCCGGCCCGAGAGCACCGAGACCATCTCGATCGGCGTCTCAAGGGTCGTGCCGGGTTCTATCTCCACCATCACGCCGCCTTGCAGGAACGCGGCATTGAGGGCCAGCATCGACTCCTCGACGCCCAGCGCCTGCGCGGTCACGAGGTCGGCGTCGAGCTCGCACGTCGAGAGTGCCTCCAGCACCGGGGTGACGCGGACACGGGGGCCGAGCGCCGCGATGTCCGACAGCTCGGGGTAGAAGCAGCCGTCGACTACAACGATGCGGGCCTCGCCCGGGACCGCGTGGGCCTGCAGCCGCTCGCGTGCCGCAGCGATCGTGCCCGCGTCCGGTGCTGGCGCTGGCGGCGGAGCCTCGCGCAGCAGGGTCCGGAGATCGGTGTAATGCCAGCTCTCGATCCGGCGATGAGGAAGGCCGGCCGCGGCGAAACGCTTGAAAGCGTCGTTGCGATCGGTCGCGAGGACGCCCCCCGGCGCGACGGCGCGGAACTGCTCTTGAAGCGCCTGCTCGGCTCCGTTCGGCATTCTGACGATCATGGCCATGGCGCCGACCTCAGGCCGCATCGGCGACGTAGTCGCGGTAGCCGTTCTTCTCGAGTTCCAGCGCCAGCGAAGCGTCGCCGCTCTTGATGATGCGGCCCTTGGACATGATGTGGACCACGTCGGGCTTGATATAGTCGAGCAGCCGCTGGTAGTGCGTGATGACCACGAAACCGCGGTTGGCGGCGCGCAGCGCATTCACGCCCTTCGACACGATGCGGAGCGCATCGATGTCGAGCCCGGAATCGGTCTCGTCGAGCAGGCCGTAGCGCGGCTCCAGCAGCGCCATCTGCAGGATCTCCATGCGCTTCTTCTCGCCGCCCGAGAAGCCGACGTTGAGCGGCCGCTTGAGCATGTCGGGGTCGACCTCGAGCTTGGCCGCCCCCTCGCGGACATGGCGCATGAAATCGGGAGTCGTCATCTCCTTCTCGCCGCGCGCCTTGCGCTGGGCATTCACGGATGCCTTGAGGAACGTCATGGTGGCGACCCCGGGGATCTCGACGGGATACTGGAACGCCAGGAACAAGCCTTTGGCGGCGCGCTCCTCCGGGTCCATCTCCAGCACGTTCTCGCCATCGAGCAGCACTTCGCCCGCCGTCACGTCGTAATCCGAGCGGCCCGCGATGACGTAGGACAGCGTCGACTTGCCGGAGCCGTTCGGTCCCATGATGGCCGCGACCTCGCCCGGCCGCACCGTGAGATCGAGCCCGTTGAGGATCTTCTGCCCATCCACTTCGACGTGGAGGTTCCTGACTTCAAGCATTCCGTTACCCTGTCGGTGATCAGCGAAAGCACCCCAAAGCCTGGGAGCGCTTCGATCCTTGCAGTGATCGGATCAGCCCACGCTGCCTTCGAGCGAGATGGCGATCAGCTTCTGGGCCTCGACCGCGAATTCCATCGGTAGCTGCTGGAGCACGTCCCGGACGAAACCGTTGACGATCAGCGCGGTGGCCTCCTCGGCCGAGAGCCCGCGCTGACGGCAGTAGAAGAGCTGGTCCTCGGAGATCTTCGAGGTCGTGGCCTCGTGCTCGAACACGGCCGACGCCGTCTTGGCCTCGATATACGGCACCGTATGGGCACCGCACTGCTCGCCGATCAGCAAGGAATCGCAGTTCGTGAAATTTCGGGCGTTCCTGGCCTTGCGGTGGGCCGAGACGAGGCCGCGGTAGGTGTTGTCCGACTTGCCGGCCGCGATGCCCTTGGAGATGATGCGGCTCGTGGTATCGCGGCCGAGATGGATCATCTTGGTGCCGCTGTCGACCTGCTGCATGCCGTTGGAAATGGCGATCGAGTAGAACTCGCCGCGGGAATTGTCGCCCCGCAGGATGCAGGACGGGTATTTCCAAGTGATGGCGGAACCGGTCTCGACCTGGGTCCAGGAGATCTTGGCCCGCGCCTCGCGGCAGTCGCCGCGCTTGGTCACGAAGTTGTAGATGCCGCCCTTGCCCTCGGCGTCGCCCGGATACCAATTCTGGACGGTGGAATATTTGATCTCGGCGTCTTCCAGCGCCACGAGTTCGACCACGGCCGCATGCAGCTGGTTCTCGTCGCGCATGGGTGCCGTGCAGCCTTCGAGATAGCTGACGTAGGAGCCCTTGTCGGCGATGATCAGCGTGCGCTCGAACTGCCCGGTGTTCTTCTCGTTGATGCGGAAATAGGTCGACAGCTCCATCGGGCAGCGCACGCCCGGTGGGATATAGACGAAGGAGCCGTCCGAGAACACGGCCGAGTTCAGCGTGGCATAGTAGTTGTCGGTGACGGGCACGACCGAGCCGAGGTACTTCTTCACGAGGTCGGGATGCGAGTGCACCGCCTCGGAGATCGGGCAGAAGATGACGCCCGACTTGGCGAGTTCGGCCTTGAAGGTGGTGGCGACCGACACGGAATCGAAGACGGCGTCGACGGCGACGCGCGATGACGGCTCCACGCCCGCCAGGATCTCCTGCTCGCGCAGGGGAATTCCGAGCTTCTCGTAGGTGCGCAGCAGTTCGGGATCGACCTCGTCGAGTGACTTCGGCCCGGGAGAGTTCTTGGGCGCCGAATAATAATAGAGGTCCTGGTAGTCGATCGGCGGATGCCTGACCCGGGACCAGTCGGGGGCCTCCATGGTCTGCCAGCGCCGATAGGCTTCGAGGCGCCACTCGGTCAGCCACACGGGCTCGCCCTTCTTGGCCGAGATGAACCGCACGGTGCCCTGGTCGAGGCCTTTCGGGGCCTTGTCGGACTCGATCTCGGTGACGAAACCGTACTTGTATTCGCTGACGTCGATCGCCTTGACGCGATCGACGGTATCCTGGACAGCCGCCATTTCGATTCTCCCGACCGGCCGCTCCCGCGTTCCGATCCCCTGTAACCCATCGGCTCGCGCCGAGACCGTCTCGAAAACTTCATGCGGCGGCTTGGAGCCGCCTGCGCCTCATGTGGTCAACCAACGTGCCCAGCACATCGGCGACCCGCTCGACGTCGGAATCCGCCGAATTCCACCCGAAACTCACGCGGATGGCCCCCATCCTGAGATCGGGCGCCACACCCATGGCTTCAAGGACATGCGACCGCCCGACCTTGCCGGACGCGCAGGCGGAGCCCGACGATACCGCGATGCCGGCGAGGTCGAGCGCCATGAGCAGCCGTTCGGCCGTGATCCCCGGGACCGCGAAGGCGCTGGTGTTGGACAGGCGTTCGGCATCCCGTCCGAACAACACGGCGTCCGGGGCCAGGCGCAGCAGCGCGGCCTCGAAACGATCGCGCATCGTCCCGATCCGCCCGCTGTCTGCGTAGCCGCAAGCCGCCGCCGCTCCGAAGGCCGCCATGGCGGCCACGTTCTCGGTCCCGGCCCGCAGTCCCCGCTCCTGCCCGCCGCCGCGCAGCATCGGCGTCCCCAGCGCGAGGTCGTCGGAGCGCAACACCAGGGCACCAGCGCCGGCGAGCCCGCCGAGCTTGTGGCCCGACAAGAAGACCATGTCGACCGGCATGGCGTCACATGCGACACGGCCCGCGGCCTGCACGACATCCGAGACCAGGATCGCGCCGTGGGAATGCGTGATATGCGCCACGGCGTCGAGTGGCTGCATCACGCCCGTCTCGTTATTGGCGGCCTGAACCGCAACCACGGCGCGTCCCCCGCCGGCCAGCGCCCGTGCCAGGGCTGTGAGATCGATGACGCCGCTCGACAGCACCGGGACGACCGACACGGCCTCGGCCGGGAAACGATGGCCGTGCAGCACGGCGGCGTGCTCGGTCGCCGCCAGGACGAGACGATCGAAACCGCGGCGTCCACCATGGATGAGGTCGGGCGCGAGCGCCAGGCTGGCTGCTTCGCTGGCTCCGGACGTGAAGATGACGCGATCCCCCGGCGCCCCGACCAGGGCCGCGACATGGGCGCGAGCGTCCTCGACCAGCGCCCGGGCGCGCCGTCCCTCGGTGTGCACGGAAGACGGGTTGGCGGCCATCTCCAGCGCCGCCAAGGCGGCCGACCTGGCTTCCGGCCGCAACGGTGCCGTAGCGTTGTAGTCGAGGTAGACGCGTGGGCTAAGGGTCGCTGCAGTCAAGGATGGCCCTCAAATGTCTTGCAATTGCAAGGGGCAGGCGTGTTAAGAGGCCGCTTGCTCACAGGCGAGCCTTCGCTGGATGCCGGACGCCGAGACCGTAATTCTGTTAGAATTGTTCTAACAGAATTACGGTCTCACGCGAGCGGAGTCAAGCGAGCGAGCCTAGCCGTCGAGAGACCGTGCCGTCGCGTCCCGGCCCTGTCGGACGACGGTCCCGGCGGAGTCGTATCGGCTCACGCGGGGTCTCGGGGCGGTCCCGGATTTTTTCGGAGTTCCCATGCCTGAAGTCATCTTCGCCGGACCTGCCGGACGCCTCGAAGGGCGCTTCCACCCGGCCAAGAAGCGCGGCGCACCGATCGCCATCATCCTGCATCCGCATCCGCAGTTCGGTGGGACGATGAACAACCAGATCGTCTACAACCTCTATTACGCGTTCGCCGAGCGCGGCTTCTCGGTGCTGCGGTTCAACTTCCGCGGTGTCGGCCGCTCCCAGGGCAGTTTCGACCATGGTGCGGGCGAGCTCTCGGATGCGGCCGCGGCGCTCGATTGGGCCCAGACCGTCAGCCCCGATGCCCGCGCCTGCTGGATCGCCGGCTTCTCGTTCGGCGCCTGGATCGGCATGCAGCTCCTGATGCGCCGTCCGGAGATCGAGGGGTTCATCTCGATCGCCCCACCCGCGACATTGTATGATTTCTCGTTCCTGGCGCCCTGCCCCTCGTCGGGGCTGTTCGTCCACGGCGACAAGGACCGGGTCGCGCCCTTGAAGGAGGTGCAGATGCTGATCGAGAAGCTGAAGACTCAGAAGGGCATCCTGATCGAGCACGCCGTGATTCCGGAGGCCAACCATTTCTTCGAGAATTGCGTCGACACTCTCGTGGTCGAGGTCAGCGCCTATCTCGACAGGCGCCTCAACAACCCGGTCCGCACCGCGATCCCGGCCCGCAGCGGCGGGTAGGCCAGTGGACGGGCGGACGCCGCCTCGGCCATGCGTCGTGATCAGGCTTTGTCGTCAGATCCCACGCCTGGTACCCGCTTCCCAAGTCGGTTCTGGATGGGAAGACCCGGCAGTCTGAACGTCCGCGCCGGGTCGGATCCGGCCATGGGCCTTGTGCACCACGGACCAGATTTCGACCGCTCGAGCAGCGCACGACCGTTCCATCCGGGGCGCTGCCCGTCAGCGGCCCGGATGGAACACGCCGCCGGTCATCGGGGCCGCCACGCCCGTGGTGCCGGGAAACGTGAGGGGCAGGCCCAGGCGGGAGCGCACCGCCAGATAGGCGAAAGCCTGGGCCTCGATGGCGTCTCCGTTCCAGCCGAGGGCGGCCGCGCCCTCGACCCGGCATGGCAGCCGGTCTCGCAGGCGGGCCATGAGGGTCGGATTGCGGGCACCGCCGCCGCAGACCACGATCAGATTGGGCCGGGCCGGTAGCAGAGTGAGGGCGCGGGCCACGGTGGCGGCCGTGAAGTCCGTCAGGGTCGCGGCCGCATCCTCGGTCGAGAGCGACGCAACGGCCTGTCGCGACCAGTCGTTGCGATCGAGCGACTTCGGCGGGGGCACCTCGAGATAGGGGTGCCGCAGCATGGCGTCGACGCGAACTGCGTCGATGCGGCCGCCCGCCGCCGCCGCGCCGTCGCGATCGAAGGGCTCGCCGGTGCGCTCCAGCATCAGGTCGTCGATCAGGGCGTTTCCTGGCCCGGTATCGAAAGCGATCGGGTGCCCGCCCCCGCCCGGCAGGAAGGTGATGTTGGCGACCCCGCCGACGTTGAGCAACGCGGCAGGCGCGGCCATGCCGGACGCTTGCGCGAGGGCGCGATGGAACACCGGCACGAGCGGGGCACCCTGCCCACCCGACGCCACGTCGGCGGCCCGCAGATCCGCCACCACATCGATCCCGCAATCGCGCGCCAGCGCCGCGCCGTCGCCGATCTGCACGGTGAGAGCGCGCTCGGGCCGGTGCAGCACGGTCTGGCCGTGGAAACCCAGGAGCTCGAGCCGGCCGGTCTCGTCGGGATGCTGCGCCATGAAGGCCCGCACGGCCGCGGCATGGAGGGCGGTCAGCCGGGCTTCGGCTTCGGCTAGGGGAGCGGGCCGGGCATGGCGGTCGGTCAGCCCGGCGGCCACGCCGATGGCCCGTCGCAGCAGCGCGCGATCCTCGTCGGCATAGGGCGCAAAGCCCGCCGGGCCCAAACGGATCGCGTCGCGTCCGTCCGTCTCCAGGACGGCCAGGTCGATGCCGTCCATCGACGTGCCGCTCATCAAGCCCAAAGCCACCATCGACGCCGTCCCGGTCGACCCGCGAGGACGGCAGGGTCGCCCATGTTGCATCACCCCGCAAGACGCCCTAGACGAGCGGCCCACGGCCCCTGTCCCGGTTCGGGCGATGTCCCGCGCACCCCGACCTCGCCGTGTGCCCACCCAGCCCACGAGTGATTCCATGTCCGCCATCGCCGAGCCGATCGCCGCCGCCGCCGACTTCGTCAAGGTGCTGCGCGAGCGGGGCTATATTCACCAGGTGTCGGACGAGGCCGGCGTGGATGCCCTGGCGCGGCGTGGCGAACTCCACACCTACGTGGGCTACGACTGCACGGCACCGTCGCTCCACGTCGGCAGCCTCGTTTCCATCATGATGCTGCACTGGCTGCAAGTGATGGGCGCTGGCCGGCCGATCGTGCTGATGGGGGGCGGTACGACCCGGGTGGGCGACCCGTCCGGCAAGGACGAGTCGCGCCAAATCCTCTCGGTCGAGCAAATCGACGCCAACAAGGAGAGCATCAAGGGGAACTTCTCGCGCCTCCTCCGCTTCGGAGACGATGCTTTGGGCGCCGTCATGGTCGACAATGCGGACTGGCTGACCCGGCTCAACTACATCGACTTCCTGCGTGAGGCCGGACGGCATTTTTCCGTCAACCGCATGCTGTCGATGGATAGCGTCAGGCTGCGGCTCGAGCGGGATCAGGAGTTGTCGTTCCTGGAATTCAACTACATGTGCCTGCAGTCCTACGACTTCGTCGAACTCAACCGGCGCTATGGCTGCCGGCTGCAGATGGGTGGCTCCGACCAGTGGGGCAATATCGTCACGGGCCTCGACCTCGGGCGGCGCATGGGTGCGCCACAGCTCTACGCCCTCACCTGCCCCCTCATCACGACGGCGTCGGGCGCCAAGATGGGAAAGACCGCCTCGGGCGCCGTCTGGCTGAAGGCCGACATGCGCAGCCCCTACGACTACTGGCAGTTCTGGCGCAACACCGAGGATGGCGACGTCGGGCGTTTCCTGCGGCTGTTCACGTTGCTGCCGCTGGATGACATCGCGCGGCTCGAAGCCCTCCGCGGCACCGAGACCAACGAGGCCAAAAAGCGCTTGGCTACCGAAGCCACGGCCCTGATGCACGGGCGCGAGGCGGCGGAGGCCGCAGCCGAGACGGCGCGATTGACCTTCGAGCAGGGAACCCTGGCCGAGGATCTGCCCACGATCAGGGTCTCGACGCGGGACCTCGAAGCCGGCATGGGCGTGCTGACGGCCTTCACCCGGGCCGGCCTCGTGGCATCGACTAGCGAGGCGCGGCGCCAGATCAGGGGTGGCGGCCTCAAGGTCAACGAGGAGGCGGTGACCAACGATGCAGCGACGCTCGGCCCAAGCGACCTCGTCGGCGGTGCGGTGAAGCTGTCGCTCGGCCGCAAGAAGCACGTGCTGTTGAAGCCGGAGTAACGGGCGGGCGTCGGCATCGCGCACTCGTTACAGGCCTCATGATGCCGTTCCGGGCCGACCGGCTCATTCGTCCCCGATCCTTGACCTCGGGCCATCGGCCCGGTCGCGGGGCTGGCGTTCGCCTCGAGCCGACGCGTCTAGGGCTCCGAAGATCTCCCGGAGGAACCCCGGCGCCAGCACCGACAGCGGATTCACGTTCAGCATCGGGTTCGCGGCCGATCCCGTGATCCGGTAGCTCAGGCCGAGCAGTCCCTCCTGACGACCGCCTCCCAGCAAAGGTCCGAACAGCGGCACTTGCGAGAACAGGTTGTTGACGCCGAATAGCGGCACGAAGGTGCCGGCGAGGTTGACCTGGTCGCGGCTGAAGTCGATCGTGCCGGCCACGGTGGCACCGAGTGCGGGTCCGACCATCGACCCGTCCCGCACCTCGACGATGTTGCCGGTCTTGCTGAACGTCGCCTCGAGCTTGCCGAACGACATGGCCGACGTGTCCAAGCTCTGGGGGGCGGCCTCGCTGCCGTCGGCGGCCTCGCGCTTCTGGCTGGCCAGTCCCTCGACCGCGAGCTTGCGAATGGCGGGATCCTCGCGGATCGTGAAGTCATGCACGGTCGCGTAGCCGTCGAGGCGCTGGCCCGCCATGACGAGGTTGGCGTCCAACTGGCCTCTCACCATGCGCTTGTAGAGATCCATGAACAGCAGGCTTGCACCCGCGTCCCCCGAGCGGATCAGGATGTGCGGCGTAGCGTCGTTCTGTGTCGTCGTAATGGTCAAGGGCTGACGGCCGATGTGACCGGCGATGGTGAGCCTCCTCAACTGCCCACCCCGCCGCAGGAGGTGAACGTCGGCACCCGTCACGGCTTGGCTGTTCTGGCCGGTCAGGACCGTGCTGCGGAGATCGAGGTCGAGCGCGCTCTTGGTGCTCGGCTCGGCATTGCTCGCGCCAGTCGCCGGCGTCGGCGCCGACAGCCATTTCAGGAAGGGCCTGGCATCGAGGTTGGCGCCGCGGGCCGTGATCCTGAGCACATCGCCGTTCTGTTGCGCCTCGACCCGCATGTCGTCGCCCGGCGACAGCTTGACCTGGCTCAGTCTGGCGGCGACGAAATCGCCATCCTTGTCGAGTTCGGCCGTGCCGCGCACCGTGGCCCCGCCACCCTCGAAGGCGATGTTGTCGAGCGTGATGCCATTGTCGCGTTGCAGCACGGTGAGGGTGGCCTTGCCGGGCCGGCCCAACGGTTTCGAGAAGCCCGGCACCAAGCCATCGATCGCGGTCCTGGTAAAGTCGAGGTCGACCACCGCCCTGGTCTTGTCGCCCGGCACCAGTGCGGCGGTGATGCGGGCCGCCACGGTGCCCTTCAACCCTCCGCCGGCATTGAGCCCCGCCTTGGCACGCGCTGCATCGTCGAGCGCCATGCCGATCACGGCCTCGCCGACACCGCTGACGGGCTTCCTGAGATCGATCGTGGCCGGTGATCCGTAGATCCGACCCTCACCCTTGGCATGCAGGCCGGATGGGTCGACGTCGAGCTTGATCGTCGCGTCGCTGAGCCCTTCCTTGCCGATCAGCTTGTCGAAACCGAAACTCGTGGCCGTCGCCGTGACGCCGATCTTGGCGTCGTCGGGTGGCACGTCCTTGCCGAGCTTGAAGCGGACCGAGAGATGCCCGTCGACTTGGCCCCTCACGGCCGCGAGGTCGAGCGACGGCCCGGCGTAGCGCTTCAACGCATCCCGCGACAGGAGGTCGGCCACGGACTCGACCCCACCCTGGATATGGGCCTCGATCGTGGCCGGCGTCGGCTTCGGGTCGCTGTCGGGGACGTGGAAATTGCCGTCCGCCAGGATCAGTCGGTGACCGGGCGAGACCTCCATGGAGCCCCGGGCGACGTCCATGTTGAACGTACGTCCCGTCACCACGCCTTTTGCGTCGATGCCGTCGAGGGTGGGAACGCCCGCCATGAAGGCCAGCGACAGGTTGGACAGCTTGAAATCGACCCGGACATGATCGTCGGCGACGGAGCGTTCGGCCCGCATCAGGGCGAAGTCGGCCTCGTTGAGGTCGACGATCGACCTGCCGGACTCCACCGTGCCGCCCCGCAGGTTGGCCAGTAGCCAGGCCCGCACCGGTGCCGCAATCAGGCTCGGCCAGAGCCGGGCCAACACCTCGGCCGGCATGTGCTTCACGCTGGCCGTGTTCTTCAAACGGATTCCGGCGTCCTCCTGGCGAATCTCACCGGTGTCGCTGAAATCGACTTCGGGGCCGGTGACGTCGGCGCGGTCGATGATCAGGCGATGCCCGGACGGGTAGAGCCGCAATCCGGCAGAGGCTCGCGTGATACGGATGGGCTTTTCGCCCGGCCGCTCCGCCCCGAAAAAGCCCGAGGCTTCGATCCGCATGGCCCACGGGTCATCGGGGGCGTGCGGCACGTCCACGTGCCCCGTCATGATGAAATCGGAGCCGCCGGCGCGGAACTCCGTGCGTTCGATGTCGATGCCGTTCGTGGTTCGGTCGAGGTGCAGCGCACCCGACACGCTGTCGATCAGCAAGGGTTCGTGATCGGGATCGTCGAGCCGGAAGTAGCCCTGCCCGAGCGTGAAGGTGCCCTTGAGGGTGTCGAGTTCTCCATCGGAACCGAGCCTGATCGCCAAATGGGCCGACACCGGCGTATCGAAATCGAATCCCAGGCTGTGCAATCCGCCCGCCAGCGCGATCTCGTCGAGCGACAGATCCCGGGCGTCGACCGTCAACTCCTTCGAGTCACCCGCTCCGGCCGCGGCGCGGGCCAGCAGCGACCAACGGCCCGTGGGTCCATCGGCCGCAATCGACAGGGTGGCGGCGCCGTCGGCGGCCCGATCGAAGCTGAGAACGGTGTTGTTGAACACCGTCTTGACGCCGTGCGTGCGGTCGTCGAGCACGAGGCGGCCCGTCACGCTGACGCGTTCGAGGGCGTTCAACGCGCTGCCAGAGGACGTCACGGCGTCGACGAGCGACCGAAGTGCGGCCGACATGGCGCGCACCGCCGCATTGACGGGCCGCGGCGGCGTCGACCCCGTGGCGTCGGGCGGAGGGATCGTGATCGCGGTGCTGTCCCGGGAACCGCCGCCCGGCGCCAAGAAGGCGTTCGACAAAGGAAAAGCGGCTTCGTTCGAACCAGCCGAAACCGCCACTTCGCCGTCCGGCAGGATCACGAGGTGCAGATCCACGTCGCGGATTTCGAGCCTCGTCGGCGCGACCCTTCCCAACAGGAGCGCCATCGGATCGACCGCGATGGCGGCGCGCGGCGCCGAGACCACCGGCCGAGCGGATGCGTCGCTGATCGACAGCCGATCGATCGTCAATGCGGGTCCGTGGTCCGTCGCCTCGATCGAGGTTCCGGCAAGGTCGAAACCATAGCCATGGCCGACCCGGCTGTTGAGGGCCGCAACGATCTGCGACTTGAGGTCCAGCGTGATCGGGCCCTGCCGTAAGCGGACGAAGACCAGGGTAGCGGCCAGAGCGGCGATAAACAGAATGCTGGCCGCAAAGGCCGTTAAGGTCAGGCAGGCACGCCGGATGCCGGTGCGGCGCCGCGGCGCGCGGCGCAGCAGATGACGCATGCAGGCCGCATCGGCCAGATGCGGCTCGGCCCCGTTCGGGGCCGACCCGTTGGCCACGGCATGACCTGGCTCCGGCGCGCCCGTTCGCTCGCGATCCTCGTCCGATGTGCTGAACGTTTCGGCCAAGCCGTCAGGCTCCTTGTATTGACGGGAAGGCTGGTTCCAACCTTATGTGCCGCCGCGCGACGGCTCGGACGGCAGCCGCCGCATGGCATCCGCCCTCAATGGGACGAAAGGAAGACCTCATGGCCGATCCTCTACAAAGCGGCAATCCCGCGCCGGCGTTTCGCCTGCCGCAGGGCGGCGGCGGCGAGCTGAGCCTTGAGGCCTTTGCCGGTCGGAAGCTTGTCCTTTATTTCTACCCCAAGGACGATACGAGCGGTTGTACACGGGAAGCTATCGATTTCAACGCTCTCACCTCCGCCTTTCGCGACGCTGGAGCCGAGATTCTCGGCGTGTCTCCGGATTCGGCCCACAGCCACGACGCCTTCAAGGCCAAGCACGGGCTCGATCTCGCCCTGGGATCCGACGAGACCAAGGCCATGTGTCAGGCCTATGGGGTCTGGCAGGAAAAATCCATGTACGGCCGCAAGTACATGGGCGTCGAACGGACCACCTTCCTGATCGGGGCAGACGGGCGGGTCGCCGAGATCTGGCCGAAGGTGAACGTGAAAGGCCATGCCGATGCCGTGCTGGCGGCGGTTCGCGCGCCGAGCGGGTCCGGCCCGTCCTCCTGATCCATCGGGGCCCAAAGGATCGGTTTCGCGTCGCGACCCATGATCGGCCTCGCGCGAGCCGCGAGGCGCTCCGCTTCTCTCGGCATCAGGCGACAGGCCTCACGGGTCGGAGGACCGGCTTTGATTGCGGCGAAGCGAGGCGAGCCGAAGAGGCCGCGCCGTTGGTGAAGCGTTAACCGCGATCGCATTATCTCAACGCCGTCACGACCGTCCTGCCGCGGCGTCCTGAGGTGTCCAATCATGCCAGGCCAAAGGCTCTCGCAAGCTCTACCCCGCTCGTATTATTTCTTGACGGTGTCGCGCGGCTCGACCATGCGGACCTACGCGATGCGATCGATCCTGATCCATGCTTTGGCGGCGGTCCTGCCTGTTTTGCTGCTGACCGGGCTCGGCAGCACACTCTATCTCGCGTTCCACGACGACCTCATGGCGGGCCTGATGGTCCACCAGAGCCAGATGCAATATGCCTACGAGGATCGCATCGAGGCCCTGCGCCTGGACCTCGAGCGGCAGTCTGCCCGGAGTCGCGCCGAACAGCGGACCGTCGACGCCCGGATGCACGACCTGTTCTCGCGCGAGGCCACGCTCGAAACCCGGGCCGCTTTGGTGGCCGACCTCACCGGTCAGGCCGCCGCGCAGCCCGCGATGCGGCTGGCACGCGGTCTGCCATTGCCACCTGAAATCACCGGCAGCGGCCCTGTCTTGCCGGCGGCGGCGCTGGGCTACGCGCCCGACAAACCCCGTCCCTTGACGGAACCGGCAGCGGGCGGACCGCAGGCCACGTCCGCGGCACACCCCGAGGATCACGCGGCCCTGATGGACGACCCGGCCGTCGCGCTCGAGGACCGGCTGGCGACGGCCGATCGTTCTCTCGACCGGATCGACAAGGGCCAGGTCGGGACCCTGTCTCGGACGGTCGCCGCGGTCCGCGGCAGGATCGCGCGGATCCGGGACCTCATCGAAGTCGCGGGACTGTCGCCCGACCGCTACCTCGTCAAGGCCGGCCCGGCGATGCCGCCCGCCATGGGCGGTCCGTTCGTGCCGCTCCCAGGTGGGGCCGATGGGCAGTTCGGGCGGGCGCTGGCCGATCTCCGCGGCGCAACCGCATCGGCGGCACAGTTCGACAGTGCCCTGGCTCGGCTTCCGATCGCCATCCCGCTTCCGGGCCGCCCGGAGGTGACGTCGCCGTTCGGGGCGCGGGTCGACCCCTTCCTGGGCCGCCCCGCGCTGCACACCGGCGTCGATTTCCGCGAAGGCTTCGGCGTCGCGATCCGGGCCACGGCCGCGGGCCGGGTAGGGTCCGCCGGCACGGCGGGCGGCTATGGCAACATGGTGGAAGTGGACCACGGTACCGGGGTCGCGACGCGCTACGCCCATATGGGCCAGATCGCGGTCTCGGAAGGCCAGAGCGTGACGCGTGGAACGGTGCTGGGCTACGTCGGCGCAACCGGCCGGGCCACAGGACCCCACCTCCATTACGAGGTGCGGATCGACGGTGAGCCGATCGATCCCATGCGGTTGATCCAGACCGCCGGCCGTGCCGAGGTCGCCGCCCTGCTGGCCACGCCATGAGGCGGGAGCCGTGGACACCCACGGATGACGGTCTCGGCCGCGTCGCAATGGGCGAGGCAATGCTGCCAGCGGGTTCAAGCTTTCGTCCGTGTGGGGACCCTCCGGCACAACGGTACATGGAAGCCACACCGGACGGCATTCCGGCCGAACGTCGGAACATGCGCACTTTGTCGAGCTTCTCAGGGTAAGGCATAGTCGAGGGCCGAGCGCCTCACACGGCCTCGGGCCGGGGCCGCGTGGGCGCCGAGTGCCGAAGCGCCATCAGAGTTTCCGATCCATGGTCATGACCCGCCGCCTGTTGTTTGCCGGACTCTCCGCGTTGAGCGTGACGGTCGGGGGTTGCGCCTCCACTGTGCCCCGCACCCCTTACACGCTCGCCGAAGCGGAGACGGCCGACATCCCCGACATGAGCGGCATGCGCTTCTACGCGGATGCACCGGCCTTCGTGTTCGACCGTTTCCGCCAGGACGTCTTCAACCAGGCTCAGGCCCGCCACGAGCCGGTCACCTTCCTGGCGCTGTCGAGCGGCGGCGCCGACGGCGCTTTCGGGGCCGGATTCCTGAAAGGACTGTCGGAATCCCATCAGCGGCCGCAGTTCACGATGGTCGCGGGTGTCAGCACCGGCGCGCTCATGGCGCCCTTTGCGTTCCTGGGCCCGCAATACGACCCCACGCTGCAGGATCTCTACACCAACGGCTTCGCGTCGGCACTGGTCGAGGATGCCAGCGTGCTCAACGGCCTGATCGGCAATGCGCTGGTCGATAGCGACAAGCTCGGACGCTTCATCGCCCACTACGTCGACCAAGGCGTGCTCGACGCCGTGGCGGTCGAGCATCGAAAGGGCCGCCGACTGCTGGTCGTCACCACCAACCTCGATCAGCAACGGTCCGTCGTCTGGAACATGGGAGCCATCGCGGCTTCGCGCTCGCCAAGATCCCTCGCGCTGTTCCGCCAGGTGCTGGCGGCCTCGGCCTCGATCCCGGCCCTGTTCCCGCCACGCCTCATCGAGGTCGACAGCGGCGGGCACAGGTTCCAGGAGATGCACGTCGACGGGGCAGCGATCCGCCAGGTTTACGTCGCACCCGACGAGGTGATCTACGGCGGCAGGGGGGACGGCAAGGGTCCGCAGATCAAGGACCTCTACATCCTGGTCAACAACAGGATCGATCCGTCGTTCAAGGTGGTCGAGGACTCCACGGTGGCGCTGGCCTCCCGCGGGCTATCGACGGTCCTCAAACGCGAAGGGCGCAACAACGTTCTCAGCAGCTACACCTATGCGGCGTCGCACGGGATCGGCTATCACATCGCCTTTGTCGACGCCGACGTGCCCGAACCCGCCGGCGATGCGACCAACCAGTTCAACACCGAGTACATGACGACGTTGTTCCAGCGTGGCGAAGCGCGCGGTCGCCTGCCATCGCCCTGGGCGACACAGCCGCCGCTATCGACCGACCCGGCGGGCCACGAAATGACGGCAGCGGTGCACTGAACGGCACCGCACCGAGCCGGCCGATACGCCTGTATCAGTCGACATCCTCGACTTCGACGGTCCGGCCGGAGAGGCGCTGGGCCAGTGAGGCTTCCATGAAGGCGTCGAGATCGCCGTCCAGTACCTCTTCGGGCGTGCCGGACGTCTTGCCCGTGCGCAGGTCCTTCACGAGCTGGTAGGGCTGGAGCACGTAGGACCGGATCTGATGGCCCCAGCCGACATCGGTCTTCGAGGCAGCGTCGGCGTTGGCCTTGGCTTCGCGCTTTTCAAGTTCCAGCTCGTAGAGCCGGGCCCGTAGCATGTTCCAGGCCGTCGCGCGGTTCTTGTGCTGGGAGCGCTCGCCCTGGCACGCCACCACGATGCCGGACGGCACGTGTGTGATCCGCACCGCCGAATCCGTGGTGTTGACATGCTGGCCGCCGGCACCCGATGAACGATAGGTGTCGATGCGGCAGTCGGACTCGTTGACCACGACGTCGATCCTGTCGTCCACCACGGGGTAGACCCAGGCCGAGGCGAAGCTGGTGTGGCGCCGGGCGTTGCTGTCGAAAGGAGAGATGCGGACCAGGCGGTGCACGCCCGATTCCGTCTTGGCCCATCCGTAGGCATTGTGGCCCTTGACCAGGATCGTGGCCGACTTGATACCGGCTTCTTCGCCGGCGCTCTCCTCGATGATCTCGACCTTGAAGTTCCGGCGTTCGGCCCAGCGCGCATACATGCGGAACAGCATGCGGGCCCAATCCTGGGACTCGGTCCCGCCGGCACCGGAATGCACCTCGATATAGGCGTCGTTGCCGTCCGCCTCGCCCGACAGCAGGGCCTCGACTTGCCGTCGCTCGGCCTCGATTTTAAGGGCTTTCAGCTGACCCAAGGCCTCGCGCTCGACAGCGGCGTCGTCCTCGGCTTCCGCGAGGTCGACCAGCGTAATGGCGTCGTCGAGGTCGCGGTCGAAGCGCGACACGGCACCGAGCCGATCCTCGAGTTCGGTCCGTTCCCGCATGAGCTTCTGGGCCGCCTGGGCGTCGTTCCAGAGGGCCGGGTCTTCGGATTTGGAATTGAGCTCGGCTAGGCGCCGTGTTGCAGCATCGACGTCAAAGATGCCTCCTCAGCAGTCCCACGGACTGCTTGATCTGCTCGACGAGCGCCAGGGGTTCGGCCCGCATCTTCGGTGTGCTTCCATGCTGAATGGCCCGGTCGAGGCCTGAGCGCGACAGATAGAGGGCGCGCGGCCCACTGTCCAGGATGAGGGCTTTCGTGATGGTCCCTCGGCTTTGGTGGACACCTTTGATACGCTCGGTTGAGGGGGGAAGGTGTTTGGATGACGAAGACCAGGCGGGAGTTCGCTCCCGAGTTCGAACGAGAGGCCGTTGCGCTGCTTAGGCGCGCTACCGCGAATGGTCGACGAGGTCATCAGCGGCGGCGCCCGCGGCACCGAACGGACGGCTACTCGGCTGGGCGAAGGCGGGTCGGCCATCTCACCACTACCCGGGCACGAGAGTCGCACAACGTGAACAGCGCTCGACAAAACCCCGGGATCGTTCATAGACGCTTGATCTGCGGTTTGGCACCGCGGATTGACCGTCGTTTCTGGAGCGTTAAACTGTCATCCAAGGATCGTTCCGAAAGGGGGGTGCCGCTCGCATCGACGCGGGTTTCGGACCCTCTGGCAAAAAAGATGAGCTTGGGAGGTGTGACTTTGGTTCAAGACATCCGTTTCGGCAAAATCAGCTGTCTCGTGCTGGCCTGTTTGCCAATCTTGTTCGGGCATGCGGCGCGAGCCGATGGTGATGCTGCGGCCGGCAAGGTCATATTCACAAAGTGTATGGCTTGCCATTCCCCGGATGCAGGGGTGAACAAGGTCGGCCCGTCGCTGCACGGCATCGTCGGGCGCCCCTCCCACAGCGTCGCCGACTACACCTATTCTGACGCCATGAGGGCCTATAACGTCACGTGGGACGCCGCGACTCTGGACAAATATTTGGTCGATCCCCGGGGTACTGTACCCGGCACCAAGATGATCTTCGCGGGAATAAAGAAGGACCAGGACCGCCAGAATCTTATCAGCTATCTCGGAACCTTGAAATGAGGTCGTCGGCGACCTCCGCGCCGTAGGCGATCCCGCGGCGGCGGGCTTCGCGCGGCACGTTGATGTCGTGTCGGATCAGGGCCGGTGCGGCGGTCATGACCAGGATACGGTCGGCCAAGGCCGCGGCCTCGGGGATGTCGTGTGTGACGAGGATGGCCGTGGTGGGGCGGCGGCGCCAAATATCGAGCAGTACCTGCCTCCCCTGTTCCGCCGTTGCGGCGTCCAACGACACGAATGGCTCGTCCAACAACATCAATTCGGGATCGATCGCGAAGGCGCGGGCTATGGCGACACGACGCGCCATGCCCAAGGACAGTGTCGGAGGGTAGGCGTCGCTAGACGATGTGAGGTCGAGCGCGCCGAGAAGCCTGTCCACTGATGCCGAGTCCGGCGGCCGCACCAGATCGATGTTCTGCCGCACCGTTCGCCATGGCAGGAGGCGGGGTTCTTGAAACACGGTGCCGATGCGAGGACGCTGCCCGCCGGCCCAAACCAGCTGCCCCTCGAAAGCAGGGTCGAGTCCGCCGACCAGGCGCAGCGTGGTCGACTTGCCGCAACCTGAAGGCCCGACCAGCGCCACGATCTCGCCCTGGTTGAGCTTGAAGCGAAGCCCGGCGAGAACGACACGCTCGCCTGAGCGTGTCTGGACGGACTTGCGCCTGATGTCGGCTTCCAGCATCACCGCCACTTGTTGGCCCATCGTTCCAAGGGTTGCAGACCGCCCCATTCCAGCAGCTGCACGATGAATACAAAAGCGAGCGTGTAGGCCAGGATGCCGGTGACGTCGAAAAGTTGAAAGTAGACCCCAATCTGAAAGCCGACGCCATTGCTGCGTCCGAGTAATTCGGCGACGAGAACGATCTTCCAAATCAACGCCGATCCCGAGCGCGCCGCCGCGAACAGGCATGGCGCCAACCCCGGCAGCATGACATGCCGCAGGATGGCATAGGGCCTCATGCGGAAGCTTCGTGCCATCTCGAACAGGCCGGGGTCGAGCGCCCGCGTCCCTTCCCGCACCATCACGGCGGTGCTCGGCAGCTTGTTCAGTGCCACCGCGATGATCGCGGATGCATCGCTCAGCCCGAACCAGACGTAGATCAGCACGATCAGGACCACGGCGGGTATGTTCAAGAGCCCGACCACGAAGCTGTCCATCACCGCATCCAGCCCGCGCCAGCGGCCCATGGCGAGGCCGAGCGCCACGCCCAGCACCATAGAGACCGCGAACGCGCAACCGGCACGCGCCAGCGTATAGGCGAAGTTCAGCGGCAAGGCCCCCGAAGCCGTCTCGCGCGAGAGAGCCGCCATAACCGCGGTGGCGGCCGGCAGGGTGCGGCTGCCGAGGATGCGGGCCGCCGCTTCCCAGAGCAGGAAGAAGCCGATGAAGGACGAAAGCCTCGCGGGCAGGAATCCGCCGCTCCGCGTCATGAGGCCGGCCAGAACGTCCCCGGCGGCAGGGTGACAGCGGGTCCGACCAGGGCTTCCCCGCCGATCCCAGCCAGCACCTCGAACAGTCGCGCGGCCCCGCGCCGTTCCGTTTCGCCCCAGCGTGGAACCAGTCCGCGCCGATACCAGACCTTAAGACGATCCAGCTCCGCGCCATCGGCTGCTGCTGTCAAGGGGCCGATGCGCCGCCATTCGTCGTCGGAGACCGCCAGCACGTCTCGCGCGAGCCGCGTCGCCGACAGGAAGCCGTCGAGGCCCACTCGGTTCCGCCCCGCCCATCCTTCCGAGAACACGGCACCGACGAACGGGACGCCCGGCGTGATGCCTAGCGACTCCACCGCATCCTCGATCCCCAACACGCGACGCATCCCGGCGGCTTCGGCCTTGGCCACGTAGGGCCAATAGGTCAGAGCGGCGTCGAGCCGTCCAGCGGCCAATTGTTGGGCCAGAAGCGGTGGCGGGCCGAAGCTCTTGTCCACCCGGTCGTCGAGATCGAAGCCGAGCCGTTGGCGCGCGTAGGCGCGCAGGATCAGCCAGCTCTTGTCCAAGGAGCTGCCCGCTATGCCGAGGCGCTTGCCCGGCAGATCGCCTAGCTCGCGCACGAGCGAGCTCTCGGGAGCGACGATCGCGCCCACGGCTGCGGATGTCGGCGAACACGTCCAATCGGCGCCTGAGGCGCGTTGCCGCGCGACCCACAACCAATCGAGCACGATTAGATCTACCCGCCCAGCCTGCAGCGCCACCTGCGTGGCCTGGGCGGCCGCGAAATCGATCGCCTCGATCGCGATGCCCGCGGCGGCATCGAAGCCGTGCGCGCGGACGACGTCGAGTTCCCACGCGACCGAGCCGAAGCGCAACGTGCCGACGCGAACCGTCGGCTGCACAGCAGCCCGCGCCGGCGGAACCAGCGCCGCTCCGGCGGCCGCGATCAGGATTGAGCGCCGCGTCGCGATCATGGCGCGCGGAAGAAGCGTTCGTTGAGAAGGTAGCGCAACCCGCGGCTCCAGGACTCGTCCGTGTTGCCGCGGATGTCCACGCTGTCGGCATGTACCCGCCGGCCGGTGGTCGCGTCCTCGATCACGACGTTGATGTTCAAGATCAGGTCGCTCACCTTCTGCACCCAGCCATAGGCCGCGTAATCCGCCTTGAGGTCGCGCGCGTAATCGAGCTCGCAGCCATTGCAGGCGCGGATCGACGCCCGCCCCGCGAGCTTATCGCGCACCGGGCCGTCGTCGACCACATCATAGCGTCCGGGCTCGGCCAGTCCTTGCCTGAGCTGGTCGCCGAGCCGGCGCAGCCGATCGAGTTCTTTTGGCGTAGATGGCGCGGGCGACGTATTGACCAGTTCGAAATCGAACACTGCGACGCGCGGCGCTTGTTCCACGGCGTGGGCCGGGGCACAGATGAGCAGGGCGCCGAACAGTATCCATCGAAGCCGCATCGCTCGCCCCTCCCCGGTCTGGATCTTTGCACACGCAGGCTTCCCAAGCCTACTTACGTCTTGCCAATCTGAGCAACATCGATTTTGCCACGCCAGGCTGCGGGAACCCTACAATGCTGACGGCATCGGGGCTATAGCCGAAAACGGCCGCCGTTGGCCGAGAACGGCTGCCGTTGGCTGGCGCACCACCACCCGCCTGCGACGAGGCCTTTCGAAAGGGCGATTTACTTTCGCCGCAAAGAGAGGCTTGTTGATGCCGCATGATCCAGGCCGAAATTGCCTGAGCCAGGCCGGCGGTCCCAAGTCTGCTTGCAATTTGCAATCTGAGCAGCATCGATTTCGGTCACGAGACGCGGAATTGACCGCGGCCTCCGCACGCGAGGCTGCGGAGAGAACCAATGGGGAGACAAAGGCGAATGAGGGCCAGGCTCCGTCCGCACGCGTGGCTGTTGGCGGCTTTGGCATCCCTGCCAACCATCTCGGCTCGATCGCAAGACGTAGGTATCGACATCGCCTATCTTGCATTGTCGACGAAGCGGGTTCTGCCGCAGAGCTTCCTTGATCAGCCGCCCGCCGACGAAGGCCTCCAGGGCGCCCGGCTGGCGCTGGCCGACGACCAGACGACCGGGAGCTTCATCCATCAAACCTACCGCTTGCGCGAACAGGTCGCGCCCGACGAAGCGGGGGTGTTGGAGGCGTTCAAACGCCTGGCTTCCGACGGCCAACGCGTCTTCGTCACCGACCTGCCGACGCCGCTCCTGTTGCGCGTGGCCGACCTGCCGGAAGCCAAGGATGCCACCATCCTCGATGCGACCAACCAGGACGACGAACTCCGGGGCGTGTCGTGCCGCCGCAACGTGCTACACATCTTGCCCAGCCGCGCCATGCTGGCCGACGCCCTCATGCAGTACTTGTCCGTGAAACGGTGGCGCAATCTTCTCCTGGTCACTGGCCCGCACGACGCCGACCGCGCTTTCGCCGACGCACTGCGCCGTTCCGCCCACAAGTTTGCCCTGCGCCTCGTGGACGACAAGCCATGGACCTTCGACCCAGGCGCCAAGCGGACCGACACCGGCCATTTCGCGATCCAGGCGGAGGTCGCGCGCTTCACGCAAGGGCTGTCCTACGACATGCTGGTCGTGGCCGACACGGAAGGCGAGTTCGGCGACGACCTCGCCTATCGCGGCACCGATCCGCGCCCGGTGGCCGGCACCCAAGGTCTCGTCCCAACGGCTTGGGCGCGGCCCTTCGAGCAATGGGGCGGCACGCAACTGCAATCGCGTTTCTTGAAGCTAGCCGGCCGCTGGATGACGGATCGCGATTACGGCGCCTGGATGGCGGTGCGGGCCGTGGGCGAGGCCGCGGCGCGCGGCAGCGCCGATCCCGCCAAGATCGGCACCGCGTTGCGCGGCCCCGGCTTCGAACTCGCCGCTTTCAAGGGCTCGCGTCTGACGTTTCGGGCCTGGGATGGGCAGCTGCGCCAGCCGGTGCTGCTGGCGGACGCGCGCTCGCTGGTGTCGGTTTCGCCACAGCCCGGCTTCCTTCACGAGCATTCGGAACTCGACACGCTCGGCATCGACCAACCGGAAACCCAATGCCACATGTGACGCTTTACGCGCTGTTGCTCATCCTGCTCGGCTCCACGGCCGTGCGGGCCGAAAGGTTGCTCGTTTCCAACGAGAAGGACAACACGATCACGGTGATCAACGGTGACACGCTCGAAGTCATCAAGACCGTGAAGGTCGGAGATCGCCCGCGTGGCATCCTTTTGTCCCGGGACGCCAAGAGCCTTTACATCTGCACAAGCGATTCCGACCACATCGAGGTGCTCGATATCGACAACCTGTCGGTTTCGCGCATCCTGCCGAGCGGACCGGATCCGGAACTGTTCACGTTGAGCCCCGACGGGACCACGCTTTATGTGTCCAACGAGAACGACAACATGGTATCGGTGCTCGACGTCGCCGCCGGGCGGATCGTGACCGAGATCCAGGTTGGGGTGGAGCCGGAAGGCATGGGCATCAGCCCCGACGGCAAGATCCTGGTCAACACGTCCGAAACCACCAGCATGGCGCATTTCATCGACACTGCCACCCATGAGGTGGTGGCCAGCGTGCTGGTGAAGAGCCGCCCGCGGGTGGCGCGCTTCACCGCCGACGGCAAGCAGGTGTGGGTGTCGGCCGAGGTGGGCGGCACGGTGTCGGTGATCGATGCCGCCACGCACGAGATCATTCACGAGATCGCGTTCGCGATCCCCGGCGTGGCGCCGGAAAGCATCCAGCCGGTCGGCATCGCCTTGACGCCGGACCACAGCCTCGCCTTCGTGGCACTCGGTCCGGCAAACCGGGTGGCCGTGGTGGACGCGAAAACCTTCGAGGTGAAGAAATACCTGCTCGTCGGGCAGCGCGTTTGGAACCTCGCCTTCTCGCTCGATGGCAGGCGACTCTACACCACCAACGGAGTCAGCAACGACCTGTCGGTGATCGACGTGCCTGGCCTGCGCGTCGTGAAATCGGTGGCCGTGGGCCACCTGCCCTGGGGCGTCGTGGTGGCGCCCTGACATGCCGGCCCGCATCGCCGCAACTGCGCCCGCCGCGCTGGAGGTGGCGGCCTTGAGCCACTCCTTCGGGGGGCGAAAGGTGCTGGACGACGCCAGCTTCGAAGTCCATCCGGGCGACTTTTCGGTCCTGCTCGGCCTCAATGGCGCGGGCAAGACCACGCTGTTCGCCCTCATCACGCGGCTTTACCACGCAAACCGGGGCAGGATCAGCGTGTTCGGTGCCGACATGCGGCGGCACCCAGGCGCAGCCTTGGCGCGCATCGGAGTCGTATTCCAGCAGCCGACGCTCGACCTCGACCTGACCGTCGAACAAAACCTGTTCTATCACGCCGCCCTACACGGGTTGTCCCGCGCCGCGGCGGCGCCCCGCATCGCGGCCGAGGTGGAGCGCGTGGGCCTGTCAGCCCGTGGGCGCGACCGGGTGCGGCTGTTGTCGGGCGGACAGCGCCGCCGCGTCGAACTGGCGCGCGCCTTGATCCACGACCCGGCGCTGCTCCTCCTCGACGAGCCGACCGTGGGGCTCGACATCGAAAGCCGCCAGTTCCTCCTCGACCACGTGCGCGGCCTGTGCGCGGCACGCGGCCTCGCGGTGCTGTGGGCCACGCATCTGATCGACGAGGCCGCCGGCGATGCGCGCGTCATCGTGCTGCACAAGGGGCGGGTGCTAGCCGACGGCCATGTTCCGGACGTGGAACAGCAGGCGGGAGCCGACAGCCTTCGCGACGCGTTCGACCGCTTGACGCGCGACGCGCCACCGTCCGGAACGCCGGATCGGGGGGCGCGGCAATGAGGGTGACCACGGAAACAACCGCTTCGGAAAACCTTCGCGTCGACGACGCGACCGCCGGGCAACGTGGAGCGGTCCTTTCTGTGGGAACCCTGAGTCCGGCCCAGCACGCGCGATGCCTCCTCGGCATTATGCGGCGGGAGGCCTTGCGCTGGCTGCACCAGCGCGGGCGCTTCATCTCGGCCCTGGTGCGGCCGCTGGTGTGGCTCGCCATCTTCGCGGCCGGGTTCCGCTTCGTGTTGGGCGTGTCGATCATCCCGCCCTACGAAACCTACGTGCCCTATGAGGTTTACATCGCACCGGGACTCGTCGCGATGATCCAACTCTTCAACGGGATGCAAAGCTCGCTGTCGATGGTCTACGACCGCGAGATGGGCAGCATGAAGACCCTCATGGTCAGCCCCTTCCCGCGCTGGTTCCTGCTCCTGTCGAAGCTGCTCGCGGGCGTCGCGGTGTCGGTCGTGCAGAGTTACTTGTTTCTGGGCATCGCCTATTTCTGGGAGATCGAGCCACCGTTATGGGGTTACCTTACAATTCTGCCTGCCCTCGTACTGTCGGGCTTGATGCTGGGCGCCTTGGGGTTGGTCCTATCGTCTTTCATCCGGCAGCTCGAGAACTTCGCGGGCGTCATGAACTTCGTGATCTTCCCTCTGTTCTTCGCCTCTTCTGCCCTGTACCCGCTATGGCGCGTGAAGGAATCGAGCTTGACGCTGTATTGGCTTTGCGAACTCAACCCCTTCACCCATGCGACCGAACTGATCCGTTTCGCGCTATATTGCGAGTTCAACGCGGTGTCGGCCCTTGTCGTGCTGGGCTTCGCGCTGCTGTTCATGGGGGTGGCGATCGTGGGATATGATCCAGGTCGCGGTGTGATGGCCCGACGGGTAGCCGAATGAGGGTGCGCCTGGCCGCCCTGGCTTTGGCGCTCGGCTTGGCGCCAGCCGCCGTCCACGCCGCTCCTCCAAAGCAGGACCCGGACTGGCCCTGTGTGCAGCGCCTAGTGCCAGTCCTGACGCCCGGCATGTTCTGGGGCGGCCCCATCACGGCCTCCGACTGGCGGGCTGATCCACGCGTGTCCGAACTCGTGGCCGCGGTCGCGCCGCGAAGCGTGCCCGCCCAGCAAGGCGCGGCCCGCATCAATGCCTTCGAGGCTGGGCTCCCCGCCGCCGACAAGGCGGTGCTGAGCCTGGAAGCCTTCATGGGCATCGTGGACGAGACCAATCGTCAAAGGGTTGAGATCATCGACAGCCTTCGCGCTTTGACGCGGCGCGAACGGGGCATGGCGGATGTCATCGCCCGCGTCACGGCCGAGATGCGGGCCTTGCCGGCGGACGCCGACGACGCGAGGCGGGAGGAGGTTACGCAGCGCCGTCGCTTGCTAATTCGGCAGTTCGAGGAAACGGAGCAGACGATGCGCTATGCATGCGAGGTGCCGGTCGGCCTCGAAGGGAGGCTCGGGGAGTACGCGCGGTCGCTGGGCGGCGGTGCGGATCAAGTTCCTGCCGCGAATTCGGCAACGGGCCGCGCGACCGACGGAACGCCGTAGTGTCCTGAGCGCGACCAGACCTTATTGCAGGTCAGGTCGCGTGATTCCAGGCGAGCGGTGAAAGCCGCGGGATCAGCTTCTCGTCTGCGGGCGTGCCGCGTACCCTCGTCCTAGCGAGCGCGCGGCGAGACAGCGGCAGTCCAACAGGATGATGGTAACCATCACCCGGTCGACCCCCGCCGCCCGGTTCGACCGGTCCGCCCTCATGGCCGCAGTCGCTAAGAGGATACAGCGACACTACTCGCGCGACCCGGGGGGCCGTCGAGCGGGTGGATCGCCTCGTCGGCCGTTCCGGCCCCGGACTGCCCACGCTCCTGATCGAGTGGTTGCATTCTATCGCTTGAGTTCTCGCCGCTGCCCTGGGACGCCACGGTAGAGGTAGTCTGGCATGAGCCCTCCCGTCTCGGCCCGCACCACGTCGTCGATCCTGCCGTGGAACGGCGAAAGGTGGCACACGGGGTCGGCATTGCGGGCGTCGCCGGTCAGTGCCAGGGACTGGCAGCGGCAGCCACCGAAATCGATGTCCTTACGTGGACAGGAGACACAGGGCTCCACCATCCAGTCTGTGCCGCGGAAGGCCGCAAAGGCGGGCGAGGACGCCCAGATCTCGTCCAAGGAACGGTCGGGCACCGACCAGAACTCAAGCCCGGGGATCGAGTCGGCGGCGTGGCACGGCAGCACGCGGCCGGTCGGCGTCACGTTGAGGAGCCGTCGGCCCCAGCCGCCCATGCAGGCCTTGGGATATTTGGCGTGATAGTCCGGGATGACGTGGTCGACCACGATGGTGCCGGCGTGGAGCGCCTTCAGCCGCTCGATCTCGGCGATGGCGGCGAGCGCCTCGGCGCGAGTCGGCATCAAGGCCGAGCGGTTGCTCTTGGCCCAGCCGTAATATTGGGTATGGGCGATCTCGACCCGCCGGGCGCCCCATTCGATCGCCCGCTCCAGCACGGCGCCGGCCCGCGCAACATTGGCGCGGTGGATGACGGCATTGACCGTGAGGGGCAGCCCGGACCGCACCACCTCGGCCGCGACTTCGCGTTTGCGGGCCGCGGCGCCGCGATAGCCGGCGATGCGGTCGGCGCTCTCGTCCTCCGCGTCCTGGATCGACAGCTGGACGTGGTCGAGCCCGGCATCGGACAACGCCGCGACCAGCTTGGACGTCACGCCGATGCCCGACGTGATGAGGTTGGTGTAAAGCCCGGCGGAGGCGCAGTGCGCCACGATCTCGACGAGGTCACGCCGTGACGCTGGCTCGCCGCCCGACAGGTGCACCTGCACGACGCCCAGCGCCGCAGCCTGCGAGAAGACGCGAAGCCAGTCGGCGGTAGGCAGTTCGGCGTCGCGCGCATCGAGTTGCAGTGGGTTGGAGCAATAGGGACAGCCGAGTGGGCAGCGGTGCGTCAGTTCGGCCAGGAGGCCGAACGGCGGGGGCGTGGCCGCGAGCGACTTCGAGGCAGAGACGGAAGCGTTCATCGCATGTCCACCAGACGCTTCGCCACGAGCCCGGCCAGCATGGCCTCGACGTCGGCCGCGATGCGGTCGCGCGGCGCTTCGAATGCCTGGGCGAGGTCGTCCACGATGGCGGAGAGCGCTGCCGCCCCGGTGCAGCGCTTGAGGATCTCGACCGACACCGGATTCAACTTCAGCATGCGCTCGGGCGCCAGCAGCACCCAAGCATCGCGCGTGACGTCGTGCTTCAACCTCACGCCGCGCGGCAGCGTGGGCTTCGACGCCAGATCAAGGCGCGGGAGCTCGGCCTGCGGTCCGATGCTGGTGGTCACGTTGCCTCCTCCTCGCCGGGCCGCCAAGCGCCGGGCGGCACCGCGCCCGCTACATAGGCGCCCCACAGCGCGTCGAGCTGTACCCACAGCACGTCGCATTTGAATCGCAGCGCGGCGAGCACGGCCTCTTGCTCGGCGCGAGTACGAGCTTCCCGCTTCACGAAGTCGAGCGCGAAATCGCTGTCGCGCTTGGCCTGAATGGGCCGGGCTGTGAAATAGCTCAGCGTGTCGCGGCTCACGAAGGGATAGTGGGCCAGCATGCCGGAAACCCGCTCGCCGATGATCTGCGGTGAGAACAGCTCCGTCAGCGACGACGCGATGGCTTCGAGCAGCGTGCGGCCCGCGCAGAAATGCACGTAGGCGTCGACCGCGAAGCGCGTCGCCGGCAGGACTCCGCGCGTCGACGCCACATAGCCGTCGGGGAAGCCGAGGCTTCCCGTTAACTTCAGCCAGCGGGCAATACCGCCGTCGCCGGCCTCGCGCCCGTCATGGTCGAGGATGCGCTCACGCCATTCGCGTCGGAGCGCCGCGTCGCCCATGCGGCTCAGCACGGTGGCGTCCTTGATGGGGATCATCGACTGGTAGTAGTAGCGGTTCAGCGCCCAGGCCCGCACCTCGTCGCGGGCGCAGAGCCCGTCGTGCAGCCGGCGGTGGAACGGGTGGAGGTTGTGATAGCGCTCGGCCCCGATACGCCGCAGGCTCGCCTCGAGGTGGTCGGAGCTCATCGTCCCGTGCGTCGCGTCAGTCACAGCCCGATCTCCATCCCGTCGTGGGCTACGCGCCAGCCCGCCGCCTCGACAGCGGCGCGCTCGGGCGACCCCTCGACCAGCACCGGGTTGGTGTTGTTGATATGGAGGTAGACCCTGCTGCCGACCCTCGCGCCCTTCAGCGCCGCCAGCGAGCCCGACGGCCCCGCCATCGCGACGTGGCCCATTCGGGCCGCGGTCTTGGGTGAGAAGCCCTCGGGCGACAGGCCGAGATCCACCATCTCCCCGTCCGTGTAGGTGGTGCCGTCGAACAACAGCAGGTCGGCGCCGGCGATGCGGTCCAACAGGCCCGCCGTCACGGCCGCACAGCCCGGCACGTAGACGGCGCGGCGGCCGTTCGCCGCGATGTCGAGCCCCACGGTCATGTCGGTCTCGAGGCCGACCTGGACTTCGTCGGTTTCAAGGAATAACGGCACCTTGCCCGGCACCGCGAATGGCGTGACGCGGAGGCCCGCGACGTCGCTGGCCTGATCCAGCGCCATGGGCCGCCGGGCTACGAGGGCGGGGTCGAGCACGTTGAAGATCGGGTCACGGGCCAGTGTTTCGAGCAGCGACGGCGAGGCATGGAGCGCGAAAGGCTGGCGCTCGCGAAGTGTGAGCAGGCCCGCCACGTGGTCGACATCGCCGTTGGTCAGCACGACCGATCGGATCGGCGTGTGACGCTGGGCCTCGCGCGGATGGAGCGCCGGCGTGGCCATGATCTGCTGGCGCAGGTCGGGCGATGCGTTGACCAGCACCCAGTCGTGGCCGTCGGTGCTGACCGCGACGCTCGACTGCGTACGCGGGGCGACGCGCGGGTCGCCCGCCCAGGCGAGGCGGCAGTTCGGGCAGCGGCAGTTCCACTGGGGGAAGCCGCCGCCCGCGGCGGAGCCGAGAACGATGATCTGCACGGCCCTACCGTCACGCTCAAGGTTCCGGGATGATCAGAACTCGATCTCGGCCGACTCGTAGCTCGTCACTTCCATGCCGAGGCAGATCTCTTCGATCATCGGTGTGGTCCAGGCCATGTGTTCCTCCAACTATTCTGAAACGCCGCATCAGGGCGGCGATCTCGATCGTATCAGCCGGCCCGCCCCGCGGCAATCGCCGACACGACCGACGCGTGATCAAAAGGCTCGTGTCGCAGGACGAGGAAACGATGTGCGAAGCTGGACCGCCCTGGTGTCCGCCCAGCACTGCCGCTACGCTCGGCGGAGCCTGGTACTGTCCACGCTTATCGATCAGGTTTCCTGGCGAAGGCGTTCAGCGATGGATCCCTGCTGCCGTCGTGATACAGGTCTGGACGGTCCGACGTGCCGTTTGTCGCGGCAGCGCTCGGCAGAAACCGTCGAACATGCTTTATTGCACCGGCTCCGGCCAGGCTTGCTGCAGCGGCAACCCGGCGGCTTGCCAACCGTCGCTGCCATCGGGATACCAGATCGCGTTGCGATAGCCATAGCTCGCGGCGCGCTTCGTCGCGTTCCAACTCATCCAACACTGCGGCAGGCAATAGAACACCAGCGGTTTGTTCCGGTCGCCTCCGGTCAGTTCGTCTAGCCGTCGGCGAAAGCGCTCGTCGAGCGCCGGGCCGAGGGCTCCACGGCCGACCTCGGGCAGCCACACGCTGCCGGGAATATCGTCGTGGGAGGTCGGCATCCACGGTGCGCCGGCCTTCATGCCTTCGGGCCGGCGCGGGGCCGGCAGCACGTCGACCAGCACGGCCTCGCCCTTGTCCACCATGGCCTTCACCGCATCGGTGTGGACAACACGCCCGCCCGCCACATTGTCGGGCACGGGTGCGCGATAATCATCGGTGCGGTAGCCGGCGGGTTCCGGTACGCGAGGGTCGGCCGGGGCGGCGACGCTGCCCGCGACGCAAAGCGCCAGCGCGAGAGCGACGATTCTCATGGGCGACCCACCGCCGCCAGCGGCCGGTTCTGCTCGTCGAGCAGCGGTACGCCATAGTCGGCCAGCACGCGGTCGATCTGCATCTGCTGCTTGCCGATCGCCGTGTTGATGCGGCGGCGCCATTCCGGCTCGTTGGCCCGCACTCCCATGGCGATGCGGAAATCCAACCGCGCCATGTTGGGTTCGGGCGCGATAAACACGGCTTTGAGGGGTAGGTGGTCGTGCGTGATCGCGTATCCCGCGATTGGCCCCCATAGCAGCCCCACATCGATCGCCCCGTCCAACAAGTCCTGGACCATGCCGCGCGCCGGATTGTCCTCCCGCGTATCGACCGTCAGCGCGTAGGAACGTACGTGCGGCATCAACCCGTGACGCAGCAGAAGGTCGGTCGGCGGCGTCGCGGCGATGAGGCCGATTTCTTTCTCGGCCAGCACCGGATCATCGAGCGACTGCGCATCGATCCCGTCGGCCGCACGGGTCACGATCATGTAACCCGTATGGTAGTAAGGATTCGTGGTTTCCATGGCACCGTCGCCTGTAACCGCGCCCATCACCAGGTCGCACTGCCGCGCGCTGAGCGTGTTGCGCACGAAGCCTACGACCTGCGGAAACCACACATAGGTGACGGGCAGGTGAAGGTCGGCCGCGATCAAATCGGCTATTTTGTTCTCGAAACCTTCCCGGCTGTGGTTCGAGAACGGCAGATTATGAGGATCTGCGCAAATGCTGAGTTCCGTGCGGGATACGACTTCCGCGCGTTGCGCTCCGGCGCCGGAGGCGACCGACATAGCGGCAATTACGATAGCCGGCATGCCGCAGGAGTGGAGACTAATCATTTTCCCCGATGCGCTTCGGCCGCCCACGCCCCAATTGGCCGTCGGAGCGCGCTTTCAGGTAGCCGTAGATGTCATCCATATAGTTGACCACATCCTCCGATGTCCCGAACGACGGCATGACGTTGTTGTTGGCCGAGTTGACATTCTTGCGGCCGTTGATGATGACGTTCACGACGTCATCGTAGCTCAGCCGCTTCAGGGATTCCGTCAAGTTCGGTGCATACGAGCTGCCGGCCCCATCCGGGCCGTGGCATCGAAGGCAAGCTTCACCGTACCGCCGGAACCCGTTATAGACGTGCTGGTCCACCTCGCCGTTCTTCACCACATAAACAGGATCGTTCTCAGCTCGGGCCGCGCGGGACAGGAACCCGCCGCCGCAAGCGACTGTCAAACCAATCGCCGCCGACAGGGCAAGCATCGGTTGCCTTCGCATCATTGACTCTCCGGTGAGGGGATGAGCCCCGGCCAGCTACAGGGCGCGGCCGGGGCTCATGGGCATCCTGATCCGAGCAGCCATGCGTGGCGCATACCGCGATCGATTTCGCCTTTTTGTATGCGAAATCATAGCTGCTCGGATCGCGAAGGGCAGGCACGCGTGGGCAAGCCTGCTCAGTCGAGGCCGAAGACCGACAATACGCCCCCCAGCTGGGTGTAGTTGGACAGCGACTTGTAGGCGCCGACCGCGCCGAGACCGGCTTGGTCCTCGCTCAAGCCCGCCGCCATGCCGATGCCGGCCCAACCGCCCACGCCCGACAGTACGACGACATATTGCTTGCCGTTGTGGGTATAGGTGTTGATGTTGCCGATGATGCCGGACGGGGTCTTGAAGCGGTACAGCTCCTTTCCGGTCTTGATATCCACGGCTTTCAGATAGCCGTCGAGTGTGCCGTAGAACACGATGTCGCCCGCGGTCGCGAGCGCGCCGGACCACACCGAGAACGGCTCAGGATCCGACCACACGATCTTGCCGGTGCCGGCGTCGAAGGCAATGAAGTTGCCGAGGTTGGTTTCGCCCTTGGGCGGGTACATCGACAGCGTCGCCCCGACAAAGGGCTGCCCCGCCGTATAGGACACCTTGAACGGCTCGTAGTCCATGCAGACGTGGTTGGTCGGCACGTAAAAAAGGCCGGTTTTGGGCGAGAACGCCGAGGGTTGCTGGTCCTTGGAGCCCAGTGCCGCCGGACAGATATTGCGCGAGTTCTTGTCCTCGCCTTGCGCCTGGGTCGAATACTGAGACACCACCTGCGGACGACCGGTCTGCATGTCGACATGCATCGCCCAGTTTACTGCCGGGTCGAACTTTTCGGCGACCAGCAGTTCACCCGTTTCGCGATTCAGGGTGTAGGCGAAGCCGTTGCGGTCGAAATGAACCAGCGCCTTGGTGGGCTTGCCCTTCACGTTGATGTCGGCAAGGATCATCTCGTTGACGCCGTCGTAGTCCCACTCGTCGTGGGGCGTCATCTGGTAGACCCATTTCGCCATGCCGCTGTCGGCATCGCGAGCGAAGATGGTCATCGACCATTTGTTGTCGCCGGGGCGCTGTGTCGGGTTCCACGTGCTGGGATTGCCGGTACCGTAATAGACCAGGTTGAGGTCCGGGTCGTAGGAATACCAGCCCCAGGTCCCGCCGCCGCCGGTCTTCCACTGGTCGCCCTGCCAGGTCGACACGGAAGAGTTCGCCCCGATCGGCTTGCCCATCATCGTCGTCTTGTTCGGGTCGACCATGATCTGGTCGTCGGGTCCGACCGAATAAGCCTTCCAGGCCAGCGAGCCGTCCTTCAAATTATAGGCGGTGAACCGCCCCTGGACCCCGAACTCGCCGCCGCTGATACCCACATATACCTTGTCCTTCACGATCATGGGCGCCGCCGTCATGGTTTCGCCCTTGGCCGCGTCGCCGTTCTTGACGCTCCAGACCACCTTGCCGGTCTTGGCGTCCAGCGCCACGGTGGTGGCGTCGGCCTGGTTCATGAGGATCAGGCCGTTGCCGTAGGCCACGCCGCGGTTGATCGTGTCGCAGCACATCACCGGGATGACGTTCGGATCCTGATGCGGCTCGTACTTCCAGATGATCTTGCCGTTGTCGTTCAGGTCGAGCGCGAACACGTTGTTCGGGAACGGCGTGCTTACGTACATGGTGTTCCCGATGACGAGCGGGCCGCCCTCGTGCCCGCGCAATACGCCGGTCGAGAACGACCAGACCGGGTGGAGACTTTTCACGTTGCCGGCGTTGATCTGGTCGAGCGTGCTGTAGCGATGGTTGGCGTAATTGCCCGTGGGCATGACCCACTGGTTCGCGTCGCCTTGCAGCTTCTTCAATTCTTCGTTGGCGGACGCCGACTGGCAGCCCAGCCCCAACACGGCGAAGCCGAGCACCGCAGTACAGGCCAGCAGCGATCGTCGCAAATGCCTCATGGTGTTTCCTCCCCAGCAGGATCGAGCGGCCTCACGGGCCACCCGCTCGCGGACCGTCGTCAAAGCTACGCCTGCGCCCCGGTACGGGCCACGGCGTTCCGCTTGCGATCGGTGCCAAGCCTAGAGTTGGCACAGGCTCGGACTGACTACAAGCCATCAAAACGCCGGCTGTCTCGATGTTTCGCGGATCAAACCCGCGTTTGCGATGCAGCATCACCTTTCACCGCATTGCAGCAATACTCTTCGGGCGCCAGGTTCGCCCGACCAGATCGATGTCGGGCTTTAAGGTTTGCTATGGACTGCGCCGATCGAACCCACCAAATAGCTTGACCTCACGAAGACATGGCCTTCAAGATTCGCAAACGATGGAGCGAGGAAGCGATCCAAGCCGTCAACATGAAGCCGCAACGTCTCCATCAAATCGGTGTTTCCCGCGGTTTGTCGCGCTCGCAACGCCATCGGGACAAGCGCCACTGCTGGTGGCTTTCCACATAGCGTCCTCCCACCTCCTGCGCGTTGTAGACGCATTCCGTTTCGCTCAGCGGGTGGTCGAAGAATTCCCGCCGCTCGACACAGCGGTCCGGCGCGGCGACCATGCAATAGACGAGAACTAACTCGATCATCGTATTCTCCCGGGAAAGGGTTCCAAATGTCCATGTCACGGATCGGAGCCGCGCTGCTCGTTCTCGTTGCCGCATCATGGGGGTCGGTTGCGCTGAGTCTCGCGCAAAGCGCCGAGCCGCAGGACACGCGTCCGCTGAGCCCCGCGCAGACCGCGTTGTTCGAAACACCCCACCTGCGCAATGTCTCGCAGCCGGAAACCCTGGAATACAGCTTCGTCCGAAGCGGCGATTCAGGATTCACCGACCGGGTGGAGATCCATGTCGGCGCGCCCCATGCGGACGGAACGAAATCCGTGAGCTTCGATTTCCTCACCGGCGCCCGCCACCTGCCCTACCCGACCGTCGACAACTTCGCCGGCAACCCACTCCTGATGATGTTCCTCGAGCGTGACGTGCGCGACATGAAGGAGCAACTCGGCCTGTCCGCGACCTACTTCCGCAACCGCATCCGTCAAGCCTTCGTGGATCGGGCCGTGGTGGCCGACGCATCCTTCATGCTCGACGGCCGCGCCTTGCCGGCGCGCGAAATCACCGTGCGGCCCTTCGCCGATGACCAAAGGCTGGAGCGGTTGCCCTCGGTGCAGGGCAAGACCTACGTATTCGTGCTGGCGGACGGCGTTCCGGGAACGCTTGCCGAACTGCGCTCGGAGCTGCCGGCCGACCCCGCGCTGGGCGCGCCCGCATTTCGCGAAACATTGACCTTTGTGGGGGACAAGCCGTGAAGCCCTTCGCCTCGATCGCCGTGGTTCTCGCGGTCTCCCTGGCTGTGTCGCCCACGCGCGCGCAGCAAGACCGGCGCCCCGCGCACGATTATCCCACCGCGGCGCGGGCCGACTACGTGATCGGCTGCCTCGCCGCCAACGCGTTCAAGCGCGAATACCTCGACCACTGCGCTTGCGGCATCGACACCATCGCCGACCTTCTTCCCTACGATGACTACGAAAAGGCCGACACGATCCTGCGCATGCAGCAGGGGGGCCTGGGCCAACGCGGCGCCATGTTTCGCGACACGCCGATCGCCAAGGAGGAGACCGAGAAGCTTCGACGTGCTCAGGCCGAGGTCAACCTCCGCTGCCATTGAAGGTCAGCCCTTCGCGGCGACCAGGTCGAAGCTGTGGCGGAACAAGGCCTTCGTGCTGTCCCGTACCTCGACGCCGAGTGGTCCGGGGCCGCGCGGCACGAAGTCGAAGGTGATGGCCGGATCCTCGCTCAACGAGATGTCTGTGTCGGCACTGAACACCAGGGTGTCGCCATACCGCACCTGCATGTCCTGGATGAAGCGCGCCGGCACGAAATTGTGCGACACCTGGTCGACCTGCATGCCATTGTTATTGGGGTGGCTTATCAACAGCCGCGCGGTCGCGGGCCGGCCGTCCTCGATGGCGGCATTGTCTTCCACATGCAGCCGCATCTGGCCGATCCGGGCCAGCGCCTGTTGGGGATCCTTGAGCGATGGGGCCGAGCATCCGCCTGCCGCCTTGACGAAGCGCTCGGCGCCGAACAGGCGCCCATCCTCGGTTTCCGCCACGGCGTGCATCAGCGTGTATTGGTCCACGCGCACGCGCGTCTTCAAGACATGCGCGGCCGCGGCGGCGCCGAAGTGAAAGGTGACGGCCAAAGGGGAAGGATTGCCGTCCACCATGATGTAGAGCGCCTTGACCTTTTCGGGGCCGGGCAACGTCACCGTGATGGGGACCACCGATGCGTCCAGGGCACGGGTCGGCGCGTCGAGCACGATCACGCCCCCGTCGTCGCTGACGGCGCGATCGCCGAAGACGGCGTGCTTCAACTCCCCCCAGCGTGCGACTCGAGCCGCGTCGTCGTCTTCCGCTCGCGCGGGCATCACCGCCAACAAGGTCAGGCCCAGTGCCCAGGTGATCGCCTTCATTCCGCTTCCTCCCGTGTTGCGCAAGGTGGAGCGCACTTCATTCCCACTCGAGTTCCTTGAACGCGCTCGTGACATTGCGGCCGTTGTAGTCGTCGAACAGCGCCCAGCGCCCTCGCTCGCTCAACCCGACCGTGGCGACCGCGGTCTCGATGTCGCCGCCGCGCGCGATGATGGTGCGGATCTCTCGCGCGAGCGTGCGGAGGTATCGTTCCTCGTCCTCGGTCGCGGCCGGCCAGGGAAGCGAAACCGGGCCATGGCCAGGCACCACCCGATCGGCTGGGATCGTCCTCAGGGCTTCGATCTCCTTCAGCCATCCCAGAATGCTGCCATCGATCGCAGGCACGCGTTCAACGAACAGGAGGTCGGCCGCCCAAAGCGTGCTGGTGTTCCGGTCGAAGACCGTCAGGTCGTTGTCGGTGTGGGCCGTCCCGTGCGCCCGCAGTTCGAGCAACCGACGGCCGAGGTCGATCGTCGCCGATTGCGCCACCAGCATGTCCGGCACGGCATAGTCGCCGGCTTCCTCGCGGCCGAGAACATCGGACAACCGGCCGCGGTAGAACTCCCCGCGATCCACCAGAACGGCTCGCATGCGGACGTGCCCGACCACGGTGGGCGCGTCCACCTCGAACGCAGAGGCTCCGAACGCGTGGTCCGGGTGCATGTGCGACAGGATGAGAAACCGGATCGGCTTGTCCGTGACGGCACGGACGCTGGCCCGTAGGCGCATACCGTCCGTGCGGCTTCCGCCAGGATCGATGACCGCGACGGCGTCGTCGCCGACGATAAAGCCGATGTTGGCGATGGCGTCATCGTTCGCCCGGGTTGCGTCCTCGTGGACGCCGTGGCGTACATGGATTCCGAGCGCGACCTCCGCCATGGAGAAAGGGGCCTCCGCGGCGATGGGCAGTTTCGCCGCGGAAGCGAACGCCCGAGGCGCCGCGGCCGTGGCGGCCAGGAGAACCAACGCTTGCCGTCGCTTCATGCCGCTGGGTCCCCGCCCCGATCCTGGTCAACAAGCGTGCGACGCGGGCTTCGACAGGCCGTAGATGCCCATGGGTGCCGTATGTCAGTGGCGTCCGACCATGCCGAAGCGTGTTGACTCCTACTTCGAGCAATCCTTGAGATCGTCGTTGCCGAGCGAAAGCGCGTATTTCCCGCCCGCCTTCAGCTCGACATCGCGCACCGTGCAGATTCGTCCTGTGGTGTCGGCCAATATGACGTCGTAGCGGCCCGGCTTCAATCCCGTCAGGCGCAGCCGTTCATCGGACGAAACGCTTTTGTCGGCGTCGTTCTCGCATTGGTTGGCGCCCCAGGCTTTCGTGCCGGCCTCTGCGAACTGAAGTCTTGTGATCGTCACCGTCGTCGTGTTCCAAAACCGTAGTCGATCCTCGGCCCGCGCCCACCCTGCGATTGGCAGCGCCGCCAGGCCCATAAGCGCGAGCCGACCCGATCGCTTCGCCATCCGTCTACTCCCCCCAATGATCCCCGGCGATGTCAGCTTCTGCGGCCTTTGCGCGTGAGGGCACCGGGGCAAACAACCGCTTCGAAAGCGTGTCACTCGGGGATGTGATTACCCGAGCGCGGGGAGCAGCTATCGCCCCGCATCACACAGTCGCCTCGCCTGAAGCCAACATCGGCTCCAGGGGTGAGGATCAGCAAGGCGCTGTGTGCAGGAGGCAGGGTCAGCCGCCCATCAGGTCGCGCGCGTGCTTGACCGAGTCGGCGCAAGCGCGGTCATCCTTCTGGTCCAACATGCGAGCCTTCTCCAGCTCCATCTTGGCCGACGACATCCGGTCATCCGGCTGTGGGCTGGTTTTTCCGGTCGGCGTCGTCTCGACCGAGGTTTTGGAACCCTGCGCCGCAACCTCCGCGGCTGTCGGCAGTCCTTGCTGCTGGGCGCGCGCGTCCTGGGACGATGTGGCGACCTGGCCGACGACCGCGTTCAACTCCTTGGTCCCGGCGGTGCCACCTTGGCGACTATCAGCCGATGTGCCGGTCTTCGATGGCACCTCACCCTGCCCCGCACCCCCTTTGGCCTGGATGCTGCCTGGTCCGGCGCCCGACAACGCACCCGTGGTGACTGGGCCGAGGGCCGGAGAAGCCGACAGCTTGCGGCTGAGGTCGGCGATGTCGTCGGAGCAGGGGCCGGCAAACCCCAGGGTTGGGAAAGATGCAATGGCCAGACCGACCAGCCAGGCACAAGTTTTGGTTTTCTCGAGAAACATGGAACGTTCTCCCTACCGTTGTCTTACCCTTGTAACCTTGCTCACTGATCGATCGTTCGGCCTCGTCCTTCAAGCATGTCGGGCTCCCGAGAAACGTAGTTTGTGGCGTCCCTAGGCTCGCGAAGTTGCACCCTCGAAGCTGCCTGACCGGTTCCGGCTCACCGCGCCAGCGCGCCTGATGCCTTTGCGGCGTGAGTGGCGACGGCGTCCATCAAGGGTGGCGACAGGCAGTCATAAGGTTCCAGCTTCAGCTCCCTCAGCCTCGCGCGCACCGCGCCCATCTTGTCGGGGCTAACACCCCCTTCGATGGCCGAGGACACGAAGGCGGCAAATTCGGGGGCCGCCCAACCGGCTTCGGCCGACAATTCGGGATGGACGAAATCGAGCCCATGAAACGGGTGTCGTTCGTTCTCGATTCGCCCATACATGTGCACGCCACATTCCTTGCAGGCGTGACGCTGGATGGTGGCATTGGGGTCGACCACGCCTAGTTTGTGGCCATTCTCTATGACGCTGACCTTGTCGCGCGATACCACGCCAACGACCGAGAAGGCCGCGCCTTCCGGTTTCCAGCATTTGGTGCAACCGCAAGCGTGATTGTGCGCGATTTGACCGCCGACGACTACCTTGACCGGGGCCTGCGCACATTTGCAACTGAGCGTGCCGCCCTTGAAATCGGCTGCTCCGGGCTTCACGCCACTGTCGACGGAAGGATGGATTCGGATCGCTTCGGCCATTGTGTTCCTCCCTGAATTCGCTTGAAGCGCACGAGCGTTCTATCGGCCCGATTCCGCGGTCTCACGCGCCATGGCTGTCACGAGGGTGGTGGCGCTGCTGCGGACCGCTCTCGATCCGACCACTCCCATAATACCAAGCAGTGCAGAGTGGACGACGGACCGGCCCCGTAGTCAAGCGGGCGAACGAACTCCACCCATCAGTTCCTAAGCTCCATCTCGGGGGAACATTGGTCCACAGCGTTATGCCGACGCGAAGCATCGGCGGCTATCATCGGTCAACTGGCCCGATCTCGCGCGATAGATCCGGCGGAAGGGTGGCAATTCGCTGTCGAGCCCGCTAACGTCGAGTAATCTTCTCTTTCGAAGCCGGAACGTGCTCATGCAAACTCGCGCCGCCGTCGCCTGGGCCGCCAACAAGCCGCTCACCATCGAGACGATCGAGATCGAGGGACCCAAGGCCGGCGAAGTGCTGGTCGAGAACATGGCCACGGGGGTGTGCCACACCGACGCCTATACGCTGTCGGGCCTCGACTCCGAAGGCAAGTTCCCGGGCGTGCTGGGCCATGAGGGCGCCGGCATCGTGCGCGAGATCGGCCCGGGCGTCACGGCCGTGAAGGTCGGCGACCACGTGATCCCGCTCTATACGCCCGAGTGCCGGCAGTGCAAGACATGCCTGTCGCAGCGCTCGAACCTCTGCACGGCCATCCGCTCGACGCAGGGGCAGGGCCTGATGCCGGACGGGACGTCGCGGTTCTCCTGCGACGCGGGCGAGATCTTCCATTACATGGGCTGCTCGACCTTCTCGAACTTCACGGTGCTGCCCGAGATCGCGCTCGCCAAGGTCCGCGAGGACGCCCCCTTCGACAAGATCTGCTACATCGGCTGCGGCGTCACCACGGGCATCGGAGCCGTGGTCTACACCGCCAAGGTCTGGCCCGGCGCCAATGTCGTGGTGTTCGGCCTGGGCGGGATCGGCCTCAACGTGATCCAGGGCGCCCGCATGGTCGGGGCCGACAAGATCATCGGGGTCGACCTCAACCGCGGCAAGGTCGAGATGGCCGAGCGCTTCGGCATGACGCATTTCGTCAACCCGGACGAGGTCGGCCGCGACAAGGTCGTGCAGGCCATCGTCGACCTGACCGGCGGCGGCGCCGACTTCTCGTTCGAATGCATCGGCAACGTCCATACGATGCGCCAGGCGCTCGAATGCTGCCACCGCGGCTGGGGCGAATCGATCATCATCGGCGTGGCGCCGTCCGGCACCGAGATCGCCACCCGGCCGTTCCAACTGGTCACCGGCCGGGTGTGGCGCGGCTCGGCCTTCGGTGGAGCGCGGGGCCGCACCGACGTGCCCAGGATCGTCGACTGGTACATGGACGGCAAGATCGCGATCGATCCCCTGATCACCCACACCATGCCGCTCGACAGGATCAACGACGCCTTCGACCTCATGCACGAGGGCAAGTCGATCAGGTCGGTGGTGGTCTTTTAGCATTATTCTAAAGTGAGTGGACTTGCTCCGGAAAATCGGAGAGCCACGAGCTCCCTGGGCCGCAACGCCTCGCGGCGCCGTTGCAGTCGCTCGTCGATCGACAGACGGCGCTCGGCGGAGGTCTCGGGCCGGATCGCAGCTTTGCAAGCCACCGCTTCTGACGGACGAACCGGCTGAAGCGCCTCCGTCCCAGTCGGCGTTCAACCGCTCCGCCCCGCGGTCGAGCGTGGTTTCACGCGACCGGAACACGTCGTCGCGGGTGCCGGCCAGGATGGGGCGGACGGTCTGGCGCGACTTAGCTTCCCGGCGATCCAAGCTCAGGCGGCGCGGCCTTTCGGCTCAGCTCGGCAAAGCTGAACGCGCCGATCGGCAGCGACGTCTCGCCCAGCGTGGCGAGATCGGCAAGGATCTCGCCGACGACGCTCGCGAACTTGTAGCCGTGTCCCGAGCACGGGGAGGCGACGACGACATTCGAAGCGCCCGGCAGAAGGTCGATGAGAAAATCCTCCCCGGGCAGCATCGTGTAGCGGCACGTGGCGGCAGCTCGTCGCCGGCCGGCACCGAGCGGCAGGCGCAGCGCGATATACTCGTCGAGAAGCTCCGTGTCGGTGTCGTTCACCGGCGGATTCGGCAGGTCCGGCTCGATTGGCTCGCGGAAATGGGTGTGCTTGCCAATCTTCACACCGTCTCCGTTCAGGGCCGGAAAGCCGAAGAAGGAGCCAGCGGCGCCCTCGTCGCGCAAGAAAACGGGCATGACGCCGAGCGCCGTCGCCGCGGCATCCTTCGGCTCGTACCAGGCGACGACCTGTCGGATCGGCGAGGCGAGCGACGCGAGTTTGGGAACGAGTTCCGCAATCCAGGGACCGGTGGCGACGACGACGCGCCGGACACGGAGGCGATTGGGGCCGAGAAGAAGGGTCACGCCGCCGTCGTCCGGCTCGATCGATGTGACGCGCGCGCCGAAGTTCACCTCGGCACCATTGTGCCGCGCCAGCTCGAGATGCGCCGCGATCGCCGCTTCCGGGCGCAGAAACCCGCCCTCGGCCTCAAGCACCGCGATCTCGTCGCGGTCCAGCGCGAAGGCTGGATAAAGCCGCCGCATCTCGGCTCGATCGAAGACACGGTGGTCCAGATCGTAGGCGTGGCACGACGCCAGCGTGCCTGAAACGATGGCGCTGTCCGGGCGCCCGATCTGGAGGACGCCCGTGATGCTCAGGAGATCGGCACCCGTTTCCCCCTCCAGAACCCGCCAGTTCCGGTAGGCGCGGCGCAGTAGCGGCACGTAGCTCGGGTCCTCGAAATAGCCGAGGCGGATGATGCGCGTGTCGCCATGCGAGGAACTCAGACCATGCGCCGGAGTGAAGGCCTCGAGACCGATCGCCTTCGAGCCGCGAGCCGCGAGGTGCGATAGCGCCGCGCTGCCCATAGCGCCGAGGCCGATGACGGCGACGTCGAAATCCGGATCTGGCATCGTTCATGTCCGCCGTCGAGGCCGGCGGGCATTCAGTGGGTACCGCTCGGCCGGCTTAGGGTCATCACCTATGGCACAAAACTTGACTGTCATCACCGAAGTTAGACTAGACTGGCGTGGTCGCGCAAAGTTCGGGGAGTCGTCGGTATGTCTCGCTTCAGCAACGGCCACTGGCGCTCGGGTCGCACCGCCCTCGAGCATCATGTTCTTGACGAACTGCTCAGCGGAAAGCTCGATCGCCGGTCATTCCTGAGGCACGGCAGCCGCGTCGGCCTCTCCATGGCGGTGATGGCCGGCGCGCTCCGTGCCATGGGCTTGGAACCGGTCGGCAGGGCGCAGGCCCAGGCCGGCAAGACCGGCGGAACCATCCGCATAGCGCAGATCACCCCGTCCGGCGCGATCGAACCTGTCTCGATCGCCGATCAGGGCGGGCTCATGGTCCTTCAGCAGGCCGGCGACTTCCTGGTGATGGACGGACCGGACCTGAAGCTGCGGCCGATGCTCGCCACATCTTGGAAGCCGAACGAGAACGGAAGCATCTGGACCTTCACCCTGCGTGAAGGTGTCAAGTTCCACGATGGTCGGACCATGACGGCCGACGACGTCGTGGCCTCGATCGACCGTCTCGCGAACCCAGCCAACGGATCGAACGCCTTGTCGGCCTTCAAGGGCGTCCTGTCCAAGGGCGGCACGACGAAGGTCGACGACCACACCGTCCGGTTCACCCTGGACGCGCCGAACGGCAACTTCCCGTATTACGTCTCATCCGACAACTACAATGCCATCATCGTCCCGGCCGACTACAAGGGAGACTTCGAGAAGACCTTCAACGGGACCGGTCCCTTCAAGATCGAGAAATACACCCCGAAAGTCGGCGCGAGCTTCGTTCGCAATCCCGACTATTGGGGCGGTCAGGCGATGGTCGATCGGGTCGAGCTCAGCTTCTACAGCGAACAACAGCCCCAGGTTCTCGCCTTGCTGGGCGGACAGGTCGACCTCATCCAGCAGATCGTCGCGGCGGGTTCGCAGAGCCTGATCGACAACCCGGCCGTGACCATACTGCGCTTGAAGTCGAGCGCCCACCGGCAGATCCACATGAAGAACGCCGGTCCGTTCGCCGACAAGCGGGTGCGTCAGGCCATGGCGATGGCCCTCGACCGGCCGGCGATCGTGAAGGGTCTGTTTCGCGGCTTGGCCGATGTCGGCAACGACAGCCCTTTCGGGCCGATCTTCCCTTCGACCGACACAACGGTGCCTCAGCGCGTCAAGGACATCCCCAAGGCCAAGGAGCTCATGGCGGCCGCCGGCATGGCCGGTGGATTCGACGTCACCTTCACGACGATGCAGCTCCAGGAACTGCCCACCCTGGCGGCTCTCATCCGCAATGCGGGGGCGGAAATCGGCATCAGGGTCAACCTGAAGATCGAAGATGTCGGGGCCTATTACGGCGATGCGGTCCCGGGCAAATCCGACTGGCTCGACTCGGCGTTCGGCATGACCGATTACGGTCATCGCGGCACGCCGAACGTTTTCCTCGCCGCACCGCTGCTCAGCACCGGAACCTGGAACTCCGCGGCTTTCAAGAACCCGGAGTACGACAAGCTGGTCGCGGGCTACATCGCCGCGCTCGACCCTGCAGCGCAACGCGCCCAGGCCGGCGCCATACAGAAACTGCTGCTCGACGAGACACCGATCATCTTCCCGTACTTCTATGACTACCTGACCGCCACGGCGAAGAACCTCTCAGGCGTGGAGGGTACAGCCATGGGCCAGATGTTCCTCCAGAAGGCCACGTTGGCCTGACCCGGACGGTGCAGTACGGCGCCCTCGTTCGCTTCCTCGTCAGAAGGATCGGTTTGAGCCTTCTGACGCTATGGCTCCTGAGCATCGTCGTGTTTCTCGGCTGCCAGGTTCTGCCGGGCGACCCCGCACGGGCAATCCTCGGCCCATTGGCCGATCCACGCGCCGTGGCCTCGCTGAACGAGCGCCTCGGTGCCGATCGTCCGCCAGTGAAGATCTATTTGTCCTGGATCGGGGGCATCCTGACCGGGGACCTCGGCCAGTCCTACGCTTACCGTTCGCCCGTTGCTCCCTTCGTGGGAACGGCGCTCGTCAACTCGCTGAAGCTCGCGGCCACCGTCTTCGCCATCGTGGTCCCGTTCGCCCTGGCGGCCGGCGTCCTGGCCGCGCTCAACGCGGGCCACGCGGTCGACCGCATCATCAGTATCGCGAGCCTGTCGCTGACGGTGATCCCGGAGTTCGTCTCGTCGATCGCCCTGATCCTGCTGTTCGCGGTGATCCTGCGCTGGTTGCCGCTTTCCGCCACCTGGCCCGCGGGGAGCGGGTCGCTCGTCCAGATTCAGCACCTCATCCTGCCGGCGATGCCCTTGGTGATCGTGCTGTTCGGCTATATCGCGCGCATGACACGCGCCGGAACCATCGAAGCGTTGTCGGCCGACTACACCCGCACCGCCGTGCTGAAGGGTCTGCCCTGGCGCACCGTTCTTGGCCGGCATGTTCTGCGCAACGCTCTCCTGCCCACCATCACCGTCATCGCGGCGCAGATGGGCTATGCCCTCGGCGGCCTCGTCGTTGTGGAGTCGCTGTTCCGCTATCAAGGGATTGGAGGGCTGGTCCTCGGCGCGGCGCGGGCCAAGGATTTCGCCATGCTTCAAGCGGGTGTCCTGACGATAGGCGCCTTCTTCGTCGTCACGACCCTGATCGCCGATACCCTGACTTCCCTGCTCGATCCGCGGCTCCGGACAGGGGGGCGGCGATGATCGACACGCTGCAGCCCGCCGTTTCGCCGGCTCTCGCCGTAGCGCCGCCGAGCCCCGGCCGGATAGCGGAACTCGTCCGCAGGCCGCTTTTCCTGGTGGGTGCAGGCATCATCCTTTTCTGGGGCTTCTGCGCGGCCTTCGGGGCATCCGTCGTCCCCTACGATCCCTATGCGGACGATCTTCTGAACACGCTCAGCCCGCCGTCCTCGGAGCACTGGTTCGGCACCGACCAGATCGGGCGCGACGTGTTCTCGCGAGTCCTTGTCGGCGCGCGAGACATCCTGACGATCGCGCCTCTGGCAACGATTCTCGGCACGGCGGCGGGCACCGCCATCGGCCTGGTCACCGGCTATTTCGGCGGCACGGTCGACGCTATGGTCAGCCGGCTCCTCGAGGTCATGCTCTCGCTGCCACTGATCATCGTGGCGCTCCTGGTGCTGGTGGCGCTCGGGCCGTCGACCCCGACTGTGGTGGTCGTGGTCGGGCTCGTCTTCGCTCCGCTTGTCGCGCGCACGGTGCGGGCGGCGGTGCTGGCCGAGCGCAATCTCGATTATGTCGCCTCGGCTGCAGTTCGGGGGGAAGGCGCAATGCACATCATGGCCGTCGAAATCCTGCCGAACATCCTTCCCCCGATCATCGTCGAAGGCACGGTGCGGCTCGGTTACGCGATCTTCACGATCGCCTCGCTCAGCTTTCTCGGGTTTGGCGTGCAGCCGCCGTCGCCGGACTGGGGGCTTACGATCGCGGAGAACTACGGCGTCCTCGTCGGAGGCTTCTGGTGGACGGTGGTGTTCGACACCGTCGCGACCGCCTCGCTGGTCATCGGAGTCAATCTCGTGGCTGAAGCGCTGCAGCGGGCGCTCGCCGAGTGACAGCGCCGGCTCCGGCCCCCCACCCTGTTCTCCAACTCGACGATCTCGGCGTCACCTACCGCGTCCGAGGACGCGGTGTGCCGGTTCTCACCGGCGTGAACTTGGCGATCGCGAAAGGCGAGGCTTACGGCCTCGTCGGCGAGTCCGGTTCGGGCAAGTCGACGGTTGCCCTCGCCGTGCAGCGCGTGCTTCCACCTAACGGCTGCATCTCGGCGGGGCGCGCGCTTCTCAATGGTCGCGACCTCGCCACTCTCGACAAGGCAGAACTGCGGAGCCTGCGCGCACGCGACGTCGCCATGGTTTTTCAGGATCCCGGCAAGGCGCTGAACCCCTCACTGACGATCGGGCGCCAGATGACCGAGGTCTTTGCCCTTCTCGGCTTCAGCCGCCGCGAGGCCGGGGAGCGCTCCGAAGCCATGCTCGCGCGCGTCCGCATCTCGGCGCCCAGCCGGGTCATGGGAAGCTACCCGCACCAGTTGTCCGGCGGAATGCAGCAGCGCGCCGTGATCGCGATGGCGCTCGCCAAGGACCCCTCGCTGCTGATCCTGGACGAGCCGACAACCGGCCTCGATGCGACAATCGAAGCCGAGGTCCTCGACCTCGTCGATGCGCTGCGCCATGAGTTCGGCGCGTCCATCCTCTTCATCAGCCACAATCTCGGAGCGATAGCGGGCCTCTGCGACCGCGTCGGCGTTCTGTACGCCGGGCGCCTCGTCGAGGAGGGTCGGGCCGCTGATCTGTTCCGAGAGCCGCGCCACCCCTATACCGCAGGGCTCCTGCGATGCCTGCCGCGTGCGCGCAAGGGCGTGGCGGCGCTCGACTCCATCCCGGGTTTCCCCCCGGTGCCCGGCTCGATCGCGGAGGGCTGCGTCTTTGCCCCGCGCTGCGGGCTCGTTGAGCCGCTTTGCCGCGCCGTGGATCCGCCCTTTTACCCGACCGGCGACGCCCGCAGGAGCCGGTGTCATCACCACGATCGGGTTGCAGACCTGCCGCGTGCCACGCCGGCCCTCCTGCCGGCGCCGCCGGTTGCGGGAGCGACGCCGAAGCCCGTCCTGTCGCTTGCCGCAATGTCCAAGACGTATCGGTACGGCCCCTCCTCGGTTCATGCGCTGCGCGACATCTCGATGACGCTCATGCCGGGCGAGACGTTCGGGCTCGTCGGCGAGTCCGGCAGCGGCAAGAGCACCCTGGCGCACGTCATCCTCGGCCTCGTCGACCACGACGAGGGCGGACGCATTGAACTCGACGGCGCGACGCTGCCCGGCGACCTGCGTCGGCGTTCGCCGGACCAGATCAAGGCGCTGCAGATCGTCTTCCAGAATCCGGATTCGGCGCTCAACCGGTCGCACACCGTGCGGCATCTGATTGGCCGTGCGGTCAAGCGGCTGGGCGGACTGCGGGGCGAAGCCGCGCAGCGCTATGTGTTGAAACTCCTGGAGGCCGTGCGGCTCACTCCGCGCCAGCTACCCGCCAGTCCGCGCCAGCTTTCCGGCGGCATGAAGCAGCGCGTGGCGATCGCACGCGCCTTCGCCGGCAACCCGCGGCTGGTCGTCTGCGACGAGCCGACATCGGCGCTCGACGTTTCGGTGCAGGCGGCGATCCTCAATCTGCTCGCAGAGCTTCAGAGCGAGCGGCAGGTGACCTATCTCCTGATCTCGCACGATCTCGGCGTCATCCGTTACCTGTCGGACCGGATCGCCGTGCTCTATCTCGGCCGCATTCTGGAGATCGGTCCGGCATCCCAAGTGCTGGAGGGACCTCACCACCCCTACACCGAAGCGCTTCTGTCCGCGGCGCCGACCATCATGGGCGAGCGGGGACGTCGCATTCGCCTGAACGGCACGACGCCGAGTGCCTTGAACCCGCCGGCAGGCTGCGTCTTCAATACCAGGTGCTTACGGAAGATCGGCCTGATCTGCGAGACCCAAGAGCCGCCCCTCCTCGGCGACGAGGAAGGGCACGCCATCCGGTGCCATCTGCCCCGTAGCCAACTAGGACGGAGCCGAGAGCCAGCGACTGCGCTCATAGGCGAGTCGTAGCGGACCGCCCCGCCCTTGGGCGAAAGGCCAGGCGGGAGACCGTACTTGATGCCGAGCAGTGCCGATCCAGTATTGCCCCCCAGACGCCGGCAAAGCACGCGAGTCTTCCACCGTCGAGGTCCGCGCCCCACGCGTCCTACACGGCCCGCGTGGGAACCGGCGTTCCGGGTGAAGCGGCTCCGATGCTCCCGGGCGACGGCGGCAGCCAGTTCAGTTCCCGCCGCCAGTCTTTCGGGAGCCCGTCGAACCGGCCGAGCCGGAGCTTTTCGAGATCGGCGAAGCTGCAGACGCCGTCGATGACGAGGTCGCGAATGGCGTGACCGCTCGCCGGCGACAGGCCGAAGCCGACGCTCGACATGGTTGCGACCGTCACGTTGTCGGGCGCCGTGAGACGCTCCAGCACCGGCCGGCCGTCGGGCGTGTTCTCGACAACGCCCGCCCAGCTTCGGATGACGCGCGCATGGGCCGCTCGCGGCAGAAGCTCGGCGACGCGCTTGGCGAGGCCGCGCAAGACGCTTCCCGAGGGCCGCGGCGGTGCGGTCTCCAGGTCCACGTCGGCGAGCCACTCGTGGGGGCCGCCGCCGTAAGCCAGATTGCCGCGCAGCGTCTGGCGCCCATAGAGCCCATTGCCGTCGACCCCGCCGGTCGGCATCAGCGGCAGCGGCTCGGTGACGATCATCTCGGCCCGCGCCGGAGCCATCGGCAGATCGAGCCCGAGCATGGCCACGAGCGCGCCCGTCTGGGGGCCGGCGGCGATCACCAGCGCGTCACAGCCGATGCGCCCGACCGACGTCTCGAGGGCCGTGACGCGGCCGCCCGCGGTCTCGAAACCTCGCACAGCCACGTGCTGGACCACGCGGGCGCCGTGGTCCTGCGCCGCCCAGGCGTAGGCCTGCACGGTGCGTTGCGGATTGGCGTGGCCGCCGAAGTGCAGACGGACGCCACTGATGGCGTTGTCGCCCGCGAGCGGCACCATCGCGCGCACCTCGCGACCATCGAGCACGTCGAAGGCGTAGCCGTGGGGCAGACGCATCGCGAGCTCCTCGTGGAACTTGGCCTTGCGCTCGTCCACTTGGAAGATGATCCGGCCGCGGCGGTACTCTGTGGGATAGCCGAGCAAATCATCCATCTGCGGCCAAAGGCGCTGCTCCTCGTGGAACAGCGGGCTCTGATAGTGGGTGCAGCCCCCACCGTTGCGGCCCGACGCCTCGAAGCCGACAATGCCTTTCTCCACGACGGTGACGTCGACGCCGGAGCGCGCCAGCCACCAGGCGGCACTGAGGCCGGTGACGCCACCGCCGACAACCACCACCGAAGCGCCTGCCTTGGTCATCGTCGGTCTCTCAGTACGGCATGCCGGCGCGAAGCTGTTCGGCCTCGCGCTCGGTGCCGATGTCGTCGTAGGAGATCCACTGCGTGGAGATGCCGAACCAGACGTTCCAATCCTCGGTCATGTCCGCCCGCTCCTGCCCGTCGGCAAGGGTGGTGAGCGACAACGGCCGGACGGGTGCGCGGTAGCCAGCGAGCGGAATTCGCTCCGGCGGCACCGCCGCGCCGAGCGCCATGAGGAGCGCCACCTGCTCGCGGCAGCGTCGCGCCTGACAAACGCCCATGCAGGCGCGGGTGAGGCGTTTGATCTGATCCTGGTCGAGGGGACCGTCCGCCGCCAGCGTGCCGAGGTCCCGGCGCGCGATGGCGTTGGAGCGCCAGCCGAGGTAGCGCGGTGGCTGGACGGTCATGAGTTCGCCGCGGGTCACGTCCTCGCAGATGCAGGCGAGCACGTCCGCACCGCCGGTTGCGAGCATCGCACGGGCCCAGTCGAGCTGGTACGGCAGGTCAATGACGCTCGGCTGTGCCCCGAGCGGCGGCGAAGGGTCGTCGGCCACTCGCCCGAGCGAACGCAGCACGGCCTGCGCTGTCGCCCGGCCGCTTTCCGCCGCATCGGTGCCCAGTTCAGTGCAATCGCCAGCGGCGAACACATCGGCCAGAGAGGTGGCCCCGCCGGCCGATGTCACGGGCACGTGGCCGCCCCGCTCGGGCGCCATCGCGCGCGCGGCGCCAAGGACGTCGAGAAGCTCGATGACGGGAACGACGCCGACCGCGAGGCAGACGGTGTCGCACGCGAACTCCCGGCGCTGTTCGGCATCGTCGGATCTTGCAAGAACCAGCGCCGACACGCCGTCGGCGTCGCCGTATGCCGCCAGCGGGACGTGGCCCGTCACGATCTCGACGCCTCTCTCGCGCAGCGCGTCGAGCGCTTCCTGCGATCCTTGCGGCTGGTCGCGCACCTCGACCATCGCGGCGACGTCCAGCCCGCGATCCAGCGCCAGCAGAGCCGTCTCGGTTGCCAGCGCGCCGGTGCCCAGGACGACGATGCGGCGGCCTGCGAAGGCATCATACCGGGCGAGCAGGGCATGGAGCCCCTGGGCACCCATGACCCCAGGCTGGTCGGAGCCGGCGAAGGAGAGATTCAGGTCTCGCGTGCCCGTCGCGACGATCAGGCGGTCGAAGCCGACAAGCCAGCTCCGCTCCTCGTCCGCAAGACCGACGACGCCGGTCGCGAGGGACCGGAAGCCTGGCCCGTTCACCCAGGCGCCCCAAGCACTGGTGGACAGGCGCACATCGACGCCGATTTCCCAGGCTTCCCCGAGCGCCGGATTTGATTCCAGGACCCTCTCCACCAGACGTTCAGGGTTCTGCACGGCTGCGGTCGCCCGCCCGCCGAAGTGAAATGGCACGTCCATGCCGATCAGCGCCGGCGCGATCGGGTTTTCGTCAACAAGCATCACCTGCACGCCTGCCTTGGCGGCCGCGACAGCCGCCGCGCAGCCCGCCGGCCCGGCGCCGATGACGACGAGCTCGGCGCGTTCGGCCAGCGGCACGTCCTTTCCCGCAATCGAGAACCGGTCGGGAGCCGGCAAGGTGATCGAGGTCATCGGAACGGGTCCAGGGCTTGCGCAAGGTCGGCGACGAGATCGTCTGGATGCTCGATCCCGACGGAGATGCGGAGCGAGGCGTCGTCGACGCCGACCTCCTTTCGCACGGCGGGTGGCACGGAGTAATGTGTCGTCGTGGCGGGATGGCAGATGAGGCTCTCCGTGCCGCCGAGGCTCACGGCCATGCGGAACACGCGAAGACGGTCGAGCATGGCGAAGGCTTCGCGCTCGCCGCCCCGGATCCTGAAGGAGAAGGTCGAGCCGGCGCCGGAACACTGCCGGTCGAAGACGGTGCGGGCCGGCGTGCCGGCCTCGAGCAGACCGAGATAGGTGACGCTTTCCACCTTGGGATGATGGCGCAGGAAAGCCGCGACGACGCCGGCATTGTCGTTGGCTCTCCGGTTGCGCAAGGGGAAGGTCTCCAGCGAGCGCAGCAGGAGCCAACTCGTGAACGGATCCATGTGCGTGCCGAGCAGGGTCCGCAGCATCCGTACGGGGCCGACCCGCGCCAGCGAGCCCGTGAGGCAGCCCCCAAGGAGATCGCTGTGGCCGCCGGCATATTTGGTGAGCGAGGTAAGACAGAGGTCCGCGCCGTGCCGGAGTGGTTGCTGGAGCAGCGAGCCCAGAAAGGTGTTGTCGACCGCCACCACCGGTCGCCGGCCGACGCGCCTGCCCAGCGCGTCCGCGAAGCGGACGATCATCCCGATGTCGGCGATGCCGGCCGTCGGATTGGCAGGTGATTCGATGTGGATCACTCCGACCGGCCCGTGACTGAGCGCCGCGTCGGCCGCCTTCGCGACGCTGGCCTCGTCGAGGCCGTCCTCGATCACGAATCCCGCGATGCCGAGGCCGGCCAACGGTCCGTAGACCAGGCCGTGGGTGCCGCCATAGAGCGGACGGGTGTGCAGCAGGCTTTCGCCGGGTTTGAGATGGGCGAGCAGCGCCGCCGCGATCGCCGCCATGCCGGACGCGAAGGCGGCGGCGTCCTCGCCGCCGTCAAGCGCGGCAAGTCGCGTTTCGAGAAGCGCGAGACCGGGATGATCGAGCCGAGCGTAGATATAGGGCGCGTCGCGCTCCGGCGTCGCGCCGTCGAAATAGGCGCGGTGTGCGTCCTTGGCCGCCATTGCCGAGGGGTAGGCGAAGGTGGAGGAGAGAACGATGGGCGGCTTGACCGCCCCGAAGGCCTTGGCTGGATCGTAGCCGAAACCTACCGCCAGCGTATCGGGGTGCAGTGAGCCCGGATCCGAACGTTCGCTCACGGCTGGCCGGATCTCCGTTCAGCCGCGGCGCACTCCGACAGGATCGGCCCGCGGTGAGCGGTGGCTTCGGCCGGCGCTTCGGGCAGGGCGATGGGGCGGGAGTCGGCGCCGGTCCGCGCACCGATGAACGCGCGCGCCTTCTCGCAATACCAATCGACGAAGCGGCGCACGTAGCTCTCGTCCTCCTCGCAATACGGGCCGGGCACGTAGCCGAGCGAATTGACCCCGCGCTGATTGTTCTCGACGAAGTCGCGGTCCTGGAGGTTGGTCACGTTCCACAGCTCGGTCAGCCGCTCGACGTCGTAGTCCAGCCCTTCGACTGCATCCTTGTGGACGAGCCACTTGCAGGTCACCACGGTCTCGTTGGCCGCGGTCGGCATGGCGCTGAAGTAGACGGTCGTGTCCGCGGTGGAATGGCAGAAGCTGTGCGGCTCGATCGCCCAGCGCAGTGAGCCGACATCGGCCTCATCGCCGGCAATCATGAGCTTCTTGACCGCAGGCTTCCCGTCCATCGTCAGCGAGATATGACCCTCCTTCAACGGAAATCGCTCCGCCTGCCACCACGGGCCGATGAACGGGCCCTTGCCCAGGCCGAGCGCCTCCAGGCGCGCGCCGAACGCTTGGTGCCGCGGGTCGTCCTCGCTTTGAAAGGACTGGCCCCCGGCCTCGCCGATCGGGAACGTGCGGGCGAGTTCGGGATGGCCGACCGCGCAGTGGTAGCACTCGCGGGCGTTTTCCATCACGAGCTTCCAGTTACCCTTCTCAAGGAGCGTGTTCTGGTGCGCGAGCTTGGCCTCATGCAGCCGGTGGGGAGCAAGGAGAGGTTCCAGAAGCTCCCGGAAACGGGCAAAGCCCGGTGGGGTCTCGGCGAGGCAGACGTAGAGCGCTCCCGCCACCTCCTCGACGTGGACGGGCCTGAGGCCGTGCTCGGCGGGTTCGAAGCTCTCCTGCATGTGCCTGGCGCTGGCGAGCGTGCCGTCGAGGTCGTAGACCCACTGGTGGTAGGGACAGGTGAGGCGCGGCCGGCTGCCGGCACCGTCGGCGCAGATCTGGGCGCCGCGGTGTCGGCACGAGTTGTGAAAGGCTCGAAAGGATCCCTCGCGGTCACGGGTGATCACCACCGGCGAGCGGCCGACCGTAAGCGCGAGATAGCCCCGCGGCTGCGGGATCTCGCACGCGAACCCGGCCAGGATCCACGATTGGCCATAGATGGCCTCGAGATCGAATTCGAAGACGTCCGGGCTGTTGTAGAGCGCCTGCGGCAGCGAATGCCCCGGCCTGCGGGCGTCGAGCACTGCCTTGATTCTGCTCAAGTCGAACATGGTGTCCTCGTTTCCTGCGATACTGACAGAGACTTCCGTTCCGTTCAAATCGCCTTCCTCGATCCTCCATCGCGCAGGGTCCGGCCTGCGTCGCCTTCCAGTCGCAGTGGCGGACCACCGGGGCCAGGACCCGCAGGGTGCCGCGGGCACGGCGGTTCATGGCCCTTTGTGGGCCGTGGCTCACGTCAGTTTCGCTACCATGTAGTGGGCGGTGTCGCCGTAGGTCGCCAGTTGGGCCGAGGTCGCGGCCGAGGGGACCGGCGCGAAACCGCAGCGGCCCCAGAGATCCTGCGTGCCGTAGACCGAAACCAGGGCGAGGTAGTGCAGGCCCAAGACACGCGCGAGACGCGCCGCGTGCTCGACGAAGCCCCGTCCCGCTCCGTTGCGCCGTGCGGCCGGCAGCATCGCCACGTCATGCACGAACAGGCAGTCCGCGTCGGGCGGGATTTCGCCCAGGAACCGATCCAGCTGCGGCACGTCGTCGAGCCGCCAAGGATAGGCGATGCCGTAGCCGACGATGGACCGCTCCGTCTCCAGCACGCGGCACCCGGCGCCGAACAACGCGATCTTCTCGCGGTACACCGCGGGCCGTTCCGCTCCAATCGTGTGGACCGCGCGCTCGATGGCCGAGATCGCCGCGACGTCGCCTTGGGCGGCATCGCGCCACGCCGCGGGCGCCATGCTCGCCGACGCCATGCTGGCGCCCTGCCTGCTACTTCTTCAGCTTGGTCCAGACACGGTCCATCAGCTTGGTAGCGGCTTCGGGGCAGGCCGGCGTGAAGGCCATCTTCAGGTCCGGCGGCACCTGCAGCTCCGGCGCGTCCTTCATGGCAGGGTCGTAATCGGCCGCGGCACCTGAGATCGCGCTGGCGTAATGCGTGAAGTTCGACGACATGGCGCTGTTCTCGGGCTTCATCATGAATTCGACGAAGAGCTTGGCGTTGTCGGGGTCCTTGGCGCCGGTCGGGATCGCGATGTTGTCCATCCAGCCGACCACGCCTTCCTTTGGGAAGACGAACTTCACGTCCGGGTTGACGGCGCGGGTACGGGCGGCGTCGCCGTTCCAGGCCTGGTGGATCCAGGTCTCGCCAGATCCCTGGCGGTCGATGATGCCGTCGGAATTATAGACCTTGACGGCCGGCGCCTGGGCCTCGAGGAGGTCCGACACCTTCTTCATGTTGGCAGGGTCGGTCTGGCACGGGGGCAATCCGAGATAGACCTCGGCGAGCCCGATGACCTCGCTGGGCGAGCCGAACATGCCGACCTTGCCCTTGGCCTCGGGCGGCGGGTCGAACAGCAGCTTCAGCGAGTCCGCCGGCTCCTTCACGAACTTCGTGTTGACCGAATAGGCCGTGACGCCCCAGTCGTACGGGATCGAGTAGGCGCGGCCCGGATCCCAGGTCGGGTTCTGCCAGCGCGCCTCGATCTTGTCGTAGCCGGGGAGCTTCGCGCCGTCGATCTTCTGGATCAGGCCTTCCTTGGCGAAGATCGACACGAAATCCGACGACACCACCACGATGTCGTAGCCGGCCGAGCCCGATTTCAGCTTGGCCAGCAGCGTCTCGTTGGAATCGTAGGTGTCGAGCGTGACCTTGACGCCGGTCTCCTTCTCGAACTTCTTGATGACGTCGGGCGACGTATAATCGGTCCAGTTGTAGATGAAGAGGTCGCCCCCGGCGCGGGCGATGCCGGACGATCCCAGCACCAGCGCGCTCGACGCGGCTGCGAGGGCGAATTTCAGAGCGCGATACGACATGGCGAGGGAACCTTTACGTGGGGGGAAGTCCTTGACCACCGGGCCGCCGTCGAGCGCCACCGCGCAGGAGGTGGTGGCGCCGAGGTAGGTGACGTCGACCACGCGGCCGGGCAGGCCCGTCGTGAGGGACCTGCCCTTCTCCCCTCCAGGGGAGAAGGTGGCGCGTCGCGGCAACGCCGCGAAAGTCGCCGGATGAGGGGGGGATTCGCCACCGTCGAGGCTTCCCCCATCATCCCCGCTTTGCGGACCTGTTCCCCGCGCGGGGAGAAGGGCGAAACCGCCGAGCGCTTGGATCTCATCGCCCGCCAGTAGCCCCACGCGCTCGGGCCGGATGGCCGCGAAGGGCGACGCGAGGCCGACCAGCGCGCCGGGCAGCACGTTGGCCTCGCCGATGAAATCCGCCACGAAGCGGCAGTTCGGCCGCTCGTAGATGGCGTCGGGCGGTCCCAGCTGCAGCACGCGCCCGGCCTCCATCACGGCGACGCGGTCCGACATCGACAGCGCCTCCTCCTGGTCGTGGGTGACGAGCACGAAGGTGATGCCGGTCTCGCGCTGGATGCGTTTCAGCTCGGCTTGCATGCCGCGGCGCAGCTTGAGGTCGAGCGCCGAGAGCGGCTCGTCGAGCAGCAGCAGCCGCGGGGCCGGCGCCAGCGCCCGGGCCAGGGCCACGCGCTGCTGCTGGCCGCCCGAGAGCTGGTCGGGCCGGCGCTTCGCCAGCGGCTCCAGGCGGACGAGCCGCAGCATCGCGGCGACGCGCAGCGCCACGGCCGCTCCGCCGAGGCCCTTGCGCTCGAGGCCGAAGGCGACGTTCCGCTCGACCGTCAGGTGCGGGAACAACGCGTAGGATTGGAACACCGTATTGACGGGCCGCCGGTTCGGCGGATCGTCGACCACGTGCCTGCCGTCGAGCAGAATGGCGCCCGCATCCGGATGTTCGAAGCCGGCCAGGAGCCGCAGCAGCGTGGTCTTGCCGCAGCCCGAAGGGCCGAGCAGCGTGAAGAACTCGTTCGACAGGATCGTGAGAGAAACGTCGTCGAGGGCACGCACCGCCGTGGCGCCTGCGCCGAAGATCTTGGTGACGTTCTCGACCTGGACCAGCTTGGCCGCCGGGGCGACGTCCGGCGAGGGTGCGGGGTCGACCGCCGTGGCGATGCACGGGATTGCGCGCTCGGCCTGTGCGGCATCGCGCGTCCGATCCTCGAACGCGCCGCGCAGCTGCGGCACGAGCCGCCGACCGAACCTCAGAGCCTGCATGCTCCCGGTGCCCTCCGCACGCCATCGCCTCAGGTCGAATGCGGTAGTGTGGTCGCTTCGCGCGGATCTGCAAAGGCCAATCTTCAGGCCGGTTCTCAGACCGATGGGACGCAGGCAGCGGCCACGGTCGCTCGATCGCGTGGCAGTCCCGCCTCCGCATTGTGCAATCCGGAGATGGTCCGACCGGGACGTCTGGCTCGTTCGCAGGTCACACGCCTGCCCGGGGTCGAGCGCCACGGCGGGACGCTCCAGCCATGGTCGTCCATGGACTTGCGAAGGGCGACACCTCCCCGGCTTGCAGAAGCGACGGCACTGATCTTCTTGCCTTTGACCCCGGCCCCCACCCGCCATAGTCTCCCCGCGGTCGGCGACGCCCAAGGCGCGCCCCGCCTGGAACTCCGCCATGTCCGAGATGCAGCCCCGACCCAACGACACGCTGACCCGGCACATGCTCTACCCGTTCGGGAACGCGAGCTTTCAGGCCAAGAGCCCGCCGATGCTGATCGAGGGCGGCCAGGGCGTCTACGTCACGGACGCGAGCGGCAAGCGCTACATCGACGGGCAGGCGGCGCTGTGGAACGTCAACGTCGGGCACGGGCGCGAGGAGATCAAGCAGGCGATCCGCGACCAGCTCGACCGGCTCAGCTACTATTCCCTGTTCGGCGGCACCACCACGGCGCCGCCGGTCGAACTCGCCGCCATGCTGTGCCGCATGGCGGCGCCCGAGGGCATGGTGCGGGCCTTCTTCTCGTCGGGCGGGTCGGAGGCCAACGAGGCGGCGTTCAAGCTCGCGCGGCAATATTGGCGCCATGCCGGCGAGCCGCAGCGCCACAAGGTCATCTCGCTGAAGCGCGCCTACCACGGCGTCACGCTCGGCGCGCTGTCGGCCAACGGCACCCAAGCCTACCGCGAGCATTTCGAGCCGCTGCTCCCCGGCTTCGTCCAGGTCGAGACGCCGCACGCCTACCGCAACCCCTTCACCACCGACCCCGAGGCCCTCGGCCGGCTCTGCGCCGAACTCCTGGAGCGCGAGATCCTGTACCAAGGGCCGAAGTCGGTGGCGGCCTTCATCGCCGAGCCCGTGCAGGGTGCCGGCGGCGTGATCGTGCCGCCCGCCAACTACTGGCCGCTGGTGCGCGAGATTTGCGACCGGCACGGCGTGCTGCTGATCGCCGACGAGGTCGTCACGGGCTTCGGCCGGCTCGGCTCCATGTTCGGCTGCCGGCACTGGGGCGTGAAACCCGACATCATGGTTTTCGCCAAGGGCATCAACAGCGGCTACGTGCCGCTCGGTGCCACGCTGATGAACGCGCGGGTCGCCGACGCCTTCCTGACGCCCGACGAGGCCGAGTTCACCATGGCGGCCTTCTGGCATGGCAACACCTACGCGGGCCACCCGCTGGCCTGCGCGGCCGCGCTCGCCAACCTGCGGATCGTCGAGGACGAGGCGCTCGACCGCAACGCCGCCGAGGTCGGGGCCTATCTCCTGGCGCGGCTGAAGGACGTGCAGACCCGCCACCCCCACATCGGCGACGTGCGCGGGCTCGGCCTGATGATCGGCATCGAACTCGTCAGGGACCCCGAGACCAAGGAGATCTTCGATCTCAAGCGCGGCTTCGGCGCCCGCATCGCCGACCTCTGCCGCGCGCGCGGCGTGCTGATCCGCAACCTCGCCGACACGTTCATCGTCTCGCCGCCGCTGATCCTCGAGCGGCAGCACGCCGACACCATGGTCGACGCTTTCGAGGCCGCCATCGCGATCGTCGAACGTGAGTGAGCCGCCGGCGGACGCCCCGCTGATCGTGATCCCGGACAAGCCTGAGGGGCCGACCGCGAAGCGCTGCTGAAGCTCCTCGCCGGCTTCGAGGCCGAGAAGGCCGGACCGCTCCAAATGCAGCCGCTCGCCATCCTGATCAAGGACGAGGCCGGGGCGACGCTCGGCGGCCTCTACGGCATCTCGATGTTCCGCTGGCTGATCGTCGAGTCCCTGTTCGTGCCGGAGCGCTTCCGCGGCGCCGGTGTCGGCACCCGCATCATGGGGCAGGCCGAGGACATCTCCCGGACCCGCGGCTGCATCGGCGTCTGGCTCGATACCTACAGCTTTCAGGCGCGCGGCTTCTACGAGAAGCTCGGCTTCTCGGTCTTCGGCCAAGTCGATGACCACCCGCCGGGCGAAAAACGCTTCTTCATGCAGAAGCGTTTCCGAGGCGCGTAGCATGAGATGGGCCGTGACGAAGCGCGAACGCCATCGCCGGCCGAGGGGGGCGACCGCGTGATCGGCGGCGAGGTGGATTCCTATTACGCCCGGACCCGCACCGAGACGCGCGACTTTCCCCGGCTCGACCACGACCTCGACGTCGACGTGGTGGTGGTCGGCGGGGGGCTAGCCGGTTGTGCCACGGCGCTGGATCTCGCCGAGCGCGGGGTCGAGGTCGCGCTGATCGAAAGCCGGTCGATCGGCTGGGGCGCGTCGGGGCGCAACGGGGGCTTCGCGTCGCAGGCGTTCCCGATCGGCTGGCAAGCGCTCGCGGGGCGCGTCGGCCTCGACAGCACTCGGCAGATCCAGCGCATCGCGCGGCTCGGCCTCGACCTGGTGCGGCAGCGTATCGACGCCTATGCCATCGATTGCGGCCCGCTGCAGCCGGGGGCGCTCCGCTGCAACATCGCGGGGAGCCGCGACGATCTCGTGGCCCTGCGGGAGTTCATGGCCCTGAACTTCGACCTGCATCACGACCACTGGCCGGCCGAGCAGGTGCGCGAGGCCCTGTCGACCGACCGCTATGCCGATGCGCTGTTCACGTCGACAACCTTCGCGGTCCACCCGCTGAACCTCACCTGCGGCCTGGCGCGGGCCTGCGCCGAGGCCGGCGTGCAGGTTTTCGAGAACACGCCCGCCACGGGTCTCGCGGCCGCCAAGGGCCGCAAGGCCGTGGCGACGTCGCGCGGGCGGATCACGGCCGACCGCGTGGTCCTCACGTGCGGTGGCTACATCGATCGTCTCGAAGCCCGTGTGTCGGGCGGCACCGTGCCGATCGCCAGTTTCGTGATGGCCACCGAACCCCTGGGCGCCCGCCTGCGGGAGGCCATCCGCGTCCCTTACGCGATCTACGACAACCAGGTCGCCACCAACTACTACCGCCCCCTCCACGACACGCGCCTCCTCTGGGGCGGACGCGTGCTGGCCTGGCAGCCGCCGCCCGCCCGCATCGCGGCACTCCTCAAGCGCGACATGGTGTCGTTTTATCCCGCGCTGCGCGACGCGCGGGTCGACGTCGCCTGGGGCGGCATGATGCCCTTCACCCGGCACAAGCTGCCGGTTATCGGGCAGGTCGAGCCGGATGTCTGGTACGCGACCGGCTTCGGCGGCCTCGGCGTCACCCTGACGTCCGCGGCCGGGCACCTGATCGCCCGCGGCATCGTGGAGGGCGACGACACGTGGCGGCTCTTCGAGGACTTCGGCCTGCCCTATGCGGGCGGCAAGCTCGGCAAGGTACCGGCCCAGATGGTCTATTGGGGTCACCAGTTCCGCGCTGGCTGGGCGCGGCACCGCACGGGCCGACTTCAGACGCGAAGCGCGTTGCGGGCTCGCCCATAGGCGATGCGGGCCGCCGCGCCGAGGCGCCAGAAGCCGTGGAACGGGATCGGTCGGATCGGTGAGACCGGCATGTCGAGGTCGGCGGCGGGCGTGCCGGTGATCCGGCGCGCGATCTCGCCCCCCATGGCGGTCGCCATTGCGATGCCGCGGCCGTTATAGCCCAGGCAGGCGATGACGCCCGGCGCCGGTTCGTGGAGGTGCGGGTAGTGGTCGGCCGTAATGGCGAGCTGGCCGTTCCACCCGTGCGACCATCCGGGGTCGCCGATAAACGGCCACAGGCGCTTGGCATAGCCGGCGAGATCGGCGAAGGCGGCAGGTCCCTCGAGCAGCCGAAGCCGGCTCCGACCCCCCATCAGCAGGCGGTTGGACCGGTCGATGCGATAGTAGACCGTGATCGACTCGTGTTCGTAAAGCACTTGTCGTCCGGGCAGGATCCGCCCCGCGACGGCGTCCGGAAGCGGACAGCTCGCCACGATGCCGCTGAACACCGGCACGAGGCTGCGCCGCAAGCCCGGCCAGAGATCGCCGGTGTAGCCGTTCGTCGCGATCACCACCCACTCGGCCGAGACGGAGCCACGAGGAGTCTCGACCCGCCAGCCCGTGCCCTGCGGGGCAAGGCGGATCGCGCGGGTTTCGCCGTGCACCGCGGCGCCGGCCCGGATCGCCGCATCGGCGAGCCCGCGCGCATAGCCCAGCGGGTTGATGGAGCCGCCGCGCCGATCGAGCGTGCCGCCACGATAGCGGGTGCTGCCCGTCATGACGGCCAGACGATCCCGGTCGAGGAATTCCACCGGCGCGCCGCGGCCCCGCAGGCCCTCGGCAGCCCGCCTGAGGGCGAGCGCCGACCCTCTGGAATAGGCGGCCCGGATCGTGCCGGATTGCGCGGCCTCGCACTGGATCTGGTGCTCGCGGATGAGGTCGAACACCATCTGCGGTGCCGCCCCCGAGAGGGCCGTCATGCGGCTCCCGAGGGCCGTGCCGAAGTCCTTGTCGATAGCGTCGGGTTCGCTCTTGAGACCGGGGTTGACCTGCCCGCCGTTGCGGCCCGACGCGCCCCAGCCGGGCTCGCCGGCTTCGAGCACCGTGACGGCGACGCCGCGCTGCGCCAAATGGAGTGCCGCCGACAGCCCCGTGTAGCCCGCCCCGATCACGATCGTCTCGGCATGGGCGTCACCCGAGAGCGGCGGCGCCGTCGCGCGTTCGCGCGCTGTCTCGGCGTAGAGGCTGCGCGGCAGGGAACCGAAGTTCGGCCGCGATCCATCCGCCGTCAAGTCGGCGTCCTTCCGTTCTGCACGCGCTTGATGGTGCAGGGCAGAAGATCCACCCGACACCCTCGCGATGCAGAATTCCACGCTGATCGACCATCCTTCCAGATGGCGCCGTCGATCAATGCCGCGAGGGCCATCCCCTCGTAACCGTAGGTGGAGATGCGGTTGGCCAGCATGGTCCGATACTCTCCCCGCGCCTCGCTCGCCGACGGGAACTCGGCAGCCGGCTTAGCCGGACGGCGGCCATCCTTCAATGGTATGGCACTCGACCGTGATGGTGCCTCGATTTGGTGGATACCTTTTGGTACGCTCGGTTGAGCGGGAAAGATGTTTGGATGACGAAAACGAGGCGGAGTTCGCTCCCGAGTTCAAGTGGGAAGTTTCCTGGCCGGCTTCATGGAGAGTGGACCGCATTCGGCACTACGGCCTGCTGGCCAGCGGCAGCCGCAGGGCCAATGTCGCCCGCGCCCGTGAACTCCTCGCCGCAATCCTCAGCCGGACCGCGGCGGCGGTGGAGCGCAGGACGAGATCGGGGACGGGCCGCGGGAGCTTCGTCCATGCCCGTGCTGTGGCGGCCGCATGCTTGTGATCGAGACCTTCGATCGGGGCTGCACGCCGCGCTCCCGCCCCACCTCCGCATTCACGGTCGACAGCTCATGACGCCGCCCGTGCCGACCCACGACGGAGAACGACCCGGCCGCCCCTGGCGTTCGACGCTATGGACGACCTCGACCCCACGCGTCCCGGAACGCCATCCAGCACCACGCGGCGGGCCTTTGTGGACCCTCGATCAGGCCCCTGGGCCGACTGCGTCCCATCGAGCGTCGCAACGCTTCCCGCGATCCCGCCGCCTCGCATCGCAAACACCTCTGCTCAGCCGGCCATAAACCCCATAGCGCGTGCCGCGGACGGGCGGTGCGGCCAACCGGCACGCGGTTTCCTCCCCCGGAGGCTTTCAGACGCCGGCCGTGATCCCGGTCGCACCCGCGTCGACTGCCGGCATCTGAAACCCTTCACAATAGCGAGACTCTCGATCTCGAGCTGCACGCCCGTGAGGCGGTCTAGGCGTTCGCGCGAAAGGAGCGGGATGCCAAGAGACCGCCCCGCGACCCTGAGGGTTTTAGATCCCTCTCATCCTGGAAGGGACGGTCAAATTCAAGCCGCTTCGCAGTTTTGATCTTTGATCTACTGGGTGGGCGCGATATGGTCGGCAAGTTTGCGGGAATCAGCGCGGCTGGCGAGTTTCGTGATGGAAAGCCCGTCATCCTTATGACCCGCATTACGCTCAGTTGTGGTTTGCGCGTTTTGGTCAGGTCGTCAGGACTTTGGTCTCGTGCAATGCGTGGTCTCAGTTCGGTTGAATCGGCAACAAGGGAATGCAATCAATGGAAAATCAGGTTCTGACCCGTCGGTGCGTCCTCGGGGTGGTCGTGGGTGCGGCTTCGGCAGCTTTCGCATCAAGCGCTTCCGCCATTCCCGCGCTGTCGGTGACCAGCAAGGATGGATCCTTCGATAAGGTGAAGGCCGCAAAGACGCTGACCTTAGGCACCTCCAACGATCAGCCATACTGCTTTCTCGATCCCAAGACGGGGCAGATCTCAGGTATCGACGCCGAGATGCTACTCGCGATGCTGTCGAAGCTCGGTATTCCCGACCACAAAATTACCCAGGTCGACTTCAACGGCCTGATCCCGGGTCTCCTGGCCTCCCGGATGGATGTCATCGCCGACGCGATGTACATCACCGAAAAACGCAAGCAGGTAATCAATTTTTCGGACGGCTGGTACCAGTATGGCGAGTCCCTCCTCGTGAAGAAGGGAAATCCGACCAACCTCCATGCGCTGCAGGACCTCTCGAAGGGCGTCAAGGTTGGAAGCCAACTCGGCACCGTCTACCTGGACTGGTTGAACGAGATCAAGGGTGCCAAGGTGAGCAGCTACCCGGAAGCCGCGACCATGATGGAGGATCTGAAATCGGGCCGGCTCGACGCCGGGCTCATCGATGCGCCCGTCGCGGGATTCGCGCTGACCCACAACCCACAATATGCTGACACCCTCGAGATCGTAAGTGATTATAAGCCAAAGGAGATCGGCGTTATCGGGTCAGGATTCCGCAAGGAGGACGGCGCACTCCTCGAAGCCTTCAATTGGGCTCTGAAGGCCGTCAAGGAGGACGGAACCGACCTCACGATTCTGAAGAAATGGGGCCTGTCGGACCAGAACCGTCACCTCGGGTAAGCCGGATCCATCTACCCACCGCATTGCCTCGACAAGGCCTTGGTCGAAAGCAGGGTTGCCCATGTGGTTCTCGGTGAGCGACATCGTCGAGTTCATGCCGTCGCTGCTCCTTGGGGCGGTGGCGACGATCGAGGTGACCTTGCTCTCGATCTTCTTCGCAATGATACTCGGATTGATCGTGGCCGTGATCCGCTCGTCGACCGTCCGGGTCCTGACCATGCCGGCGACCCTGTTTGTCGACCTGATGCGGGGTACTCCGTTGCTCCTGCAGATCTTTTATATCTACTATGTCTTGCCGCTCGCCGGCATCGCGCTCGAGTCCTTCACGGCCGGGGTCATCGCGCTCAGCCTGAACTATGCGGCCTACCTGAGCGAGGTGTTCCGCTCGGGGATCGTGGCGGTTCCGGGCGGGCAGCGCGAGGCCGCGTGGTCTTTGGGACTCCCGGCACGCGAGACGATGACCCGCATAGTCCTGCCACAAGCGGTGAGGCTCGTCATCCCAGCTGTCGGAAACTATTTTGTTTCCTTATTCAAGGACTCGGCCCTCGTCTCCGTGATCGCCTTGACGGAACTGATGCGGGCCGGACAACTCCTTGCCGCTTCGACGTACAAGCACTTCGAGATCTATACGCTCGTCGCCCTAATCTATCTGGCGATCAGTTACCCGGCGACGTGGCTGGTGCGTTGGGTCGAGGCTTTCTTCAAGCTCGGCAAGTCGAGGGCTGTGGATCCAATGCAACTCCCGGGCAAAACGATGGGGAGCGACGCGCGGAGCAGGAATGAAGCCATCACATGAATCGCCGGGCCGCTCCACCGAGGCGAGGGAGATCGTCCAGATCAGGCAGCTTTGCAAGTCCTACGGCGCGCACCAAGTTCTCAGCAATATCGATCTCACGGTCCGGTCGGGCGAGCGGATCGTGATTTGCGGACCATCCGGTTCCGGCAAGTCGACGCTGATCCGCTGTATCAACCGGCTCGAGCGTTTTCAGAAGGGAAGCGTCGTGGTCGACGGGGTGCCGGTAGACGACAAGCCCGAGAATATCGACAAGATCCGGCGCGAGGTCGGGATGGTGTTCCAATCCTTCAACCTCTTTCCGCACCTCACCGTACTTGAGAATTGCACCTTGGCCCCGATGATCGTCCGCAAGCTCACGAAGGCAGCAGCCGAAAAACTGGCGCTCGATCTTCTTGAACGGGTTCAGATCGGGAATCAGGCGGGGAAATTTCCCATGCACCTCTCCGGCGGACAGCAGCAGCGGGTGGCGATCGCGCGTGCACTTTGCATGAAGCCGCGGCTCATGCTGTTCGACGAGCCAACCTCCGCGCTCGATCCTGAAATGGTCAACGAGGTTCTCGACGTCATGGTCGACCTCGCCAACGACGGGATGACGATGATCTGCGTGACTCACGAGATGGGCTTCGCCCGACGCGTCGCGGATCGCGTCGCTTTCATCAGCGAGGGGGAAATTCTGGAGCAGGCCGAGCCGACCGAATTCTTCACGACCCCGAAACACGATCGGACCAAGTCATTCCTCTCGCGGGTGCTCTCCCATTGACGGCTCTTGCCTTGTCGGCCTTTGCGGTGCGAGGCGCGCCTCGACGCACCCGTTCTCCTGCAAAGGCCACTTGGAAACCGCAGCGCGTTCTCGGCCATCCCGGGCGGGCCGTGGACAGGATTTGTCGCCCGAGCCGGCGGGGAACACGCTGAGACACGCCGTACGCGGCGCGGCCGGGACCACTGAGGGAGGTCTGAATGCTGGACGACATTGGAAGCGCAACGGATTGGTCGGCGGGGGCCGCCTATGTGGATGGCCAGATCACCCCGGTTAGGGACGCAAAGATCCCCATGACGGATTGGGGTTATCGACGCTCCGACGTGACCTACGACGTCGTGGGCGTGTATTATGGAGCCTTCTTCCGCCTGAACGACCATATCAGACGCTTTCGAACGTCGATGGACAAGCTGCGCCTGAAACCCAAGGAGAGCGACGAGGACATCGCCCGCATCCTGACCGACCTCGTCCAGCGTACCGGCCTGCGCCAAGCCTATGTCGCCATGGATTGCCTGCGTGGCAAACCCACGCCGGACCTGCCTTACCATCCGGCCTATGGACGCGCCTATCTGGCCTGTTTCGCGATCCCCTGGGTCTGGCTTTTCACGGAAGAACAGCAGGCTCGCGGTGTTCACGCGTTCATCGCCAAGACGCCGCGCATCCCGGACGATTCGATTGATCCGACCATCAAGAACTTCCATTGGGGGGATCTAACAAGGGCCAGTTTCGAGGCGCACGACGCGGGCTTCGAGACGGCGGTGCTCCTGGATCATAAAGGCTTCCTCACCGAAGGTCCCGGCTTCAACGTCTTTGCCGTGATTGACGGCATGGTGGTCAGCCCGCCGCGCGGCGCGCTCGAGGGCATCACCCGTTTATCCGTCCAGGAGCTTTGCGCCGAACTTGGCATTCCTCATGAGATCCGGCCCGTCCCGCGGGAGGACCTTGAACAGGCCGAGGAAATCTTCTTCTCCACCACGGCGGGCGGCATCATGCCGGTCAGTCGTCTCGGCCCGCGCATTCTCGGCAATGACCGACCGGGACCGATCTCGGCTCGATTACGGGAAATGTTCTGGGCCAAGCGGCGCGAGGGCTGGCTTGCAACGCCGATCGACTATGGGATGGAAGCCTGACGGGCGCTCCTCGCGATCGGCAAGGTCGTCGCCCTTGCAACCCCGCCAGAGCCGCCCGGCGACGGCACCACGACCGGGACTGTGACGGGGTATAATATAGCGGCTTTCAGCCGCCGGCTGCTTCTGCGAAGTCGACAAACGGCAGCCCGTGGGCTTCTGCGACCGGAGCGCATGTGATCTTGCCCCCGCTGACATTCAAACCGTCCCGTAGATGCGGATCGCTCTGCAGGGCGGCCTTCCAGCCCTTGTCGGCCAGCGCCAGCGTAAACGGCAGAGTGACGGCGTTGAGCGCGAAGGTCGAGGTGCGGGCCACGGCGCCCGGCATGTTGGCCACACAGTAATGCACTACTCCGTCCACGACATAGCAGCGCCGTGATCTCCGCTCGGCGATCCGGCGCGAGGCGGTTGTTCGACGGGCGCCCGCGCTGACGCGACATCATCCCCGCATCGCCCTCGCGCCGCCAATCCCGAACCAGACGCTTGAACTGCC
>JAABUY010000307.1_pt1 | contig 93001 bp, 72 predicted proteins | sample 5560271 | NCBI WGS metagenome assembly JAABUY01 (sample SAMN10711886, study PRJNA513374) | rock metagenome | isolation source: Antarctica rocks | place: Antarctica: Victoria Land, University Valley | reverse complement strand
TGTAGCCCCAGCTTGCAGACAGTGCTAGCTGGTGTTGACTCTTCTTGGCTCTGCAAATACCCGGAGGCACAAGTATTCACAGGTTCCCAGCCGGCACCACGTGGAGGTGAGAGTCGTCGCCGGCCTAGAAGAGATTACCTAGATGCTCTGCCTTTGTGAGTGGGGAGGTTAAAGCTTACATAAGCGAATCAGAGTGGTGACGGATGTTTACATCAACAAGTCTCTTCTGTGGCAGTTCATACTGCTCCCCTGGTCTATGAAATCTGTCTGAACGTCGACCGCTTCTGCTTCGGACTATTTAGTTGCAGCTGCTTAGTTATCAATCGTGTGCCCGGAGGGTTGTGGCTTTTGGGCTTTCATATCTCTGTTTCCAAGATACATATAGTTTGTCTCATAGCATACTGCTATTAGTTTCGTTGCAGTTGAGATTGTGACTGCTTGCAAGAGAAGTGTTCGGCACATTCTCCGAGCATACTTCTCTTCTACAGCGTTCTCTAGTATCTATTTATCCCTTTTGGCCTCATTTGCATTCTGGACGCAAAATGCTGAGATGTACGTATCTTTTCATAAGCTAACTCCGTCGGCGTGTCCGTTGCCTTTTACATTGGTGTGCCCATTGGTGTTCGAGGGCGTAGGTTCAGTTGGACACAAAAAAAGTGTGTCCTCAGGCTCACACGGTCTCCCTAGCCTAACCTTGGCAGTCTTCGCCTTAAGGTCCATCACGATACTGAATAGGGTCGCTACAGTGCTATCATCTGTCTCCGCCCTGCAGATAGCGGTGGGATAATGCATCTCATCTTCCAAAAGCTTCTCAATGCGGTCTGCCTTTGGTACCGGATCCTCTGTCTCTGCTGCGCTCACTAACTCATGAATTCTCCCTATCCGGAACGGGGAGTCCTTCAGCTGCATCTTGTCCTCGATCCCAGCGTGGTCCACAACGAAATGATTCGTGTGGAGCACCTTACCGTCCCGCATCGGCAACTTACATATGTCTTGCGAGCTACATTCCAAGCCCATCCCTCCAGTGGCGTCGGCGATTAGGATGTGACACGCAGAAGCCACGCCAGCTCTCCCGAGCGTCAAGACCGCTTCAACTCGCGATGGACTCTCCAGTGCAGCACGCAGAGAAAGATGACAAGGGAGCTTGTTGAAGTCGACGCCTCGAGCACGAATGGCATTCAAGCAGACACCTACCCCAGCAGAGTTGAGGCCGATCTTGCCAATGATGCCGGCCTCAGTGATCATGTGAATCACTGGCTTTGACGAGTGATGGATGCGAAGCAGGATCAGGTTCTCCTTCTGCTCATGCTCCCAGTCCCAGTTCTGTGCGAGAAAGCTGGCGTCCCCTGCTTTCCACGACAAAGCGGTGCAGCCATCGCTGAACATGCCGTATGCGATCTCCGTGCGAACGTTCATTGCGAGGATAGACTCGAAGTCGACACCTGCACCCTCTGCAACGCCTGGAGAACTTCATGAGCCCGCAGTGGTTTTCATTATTTGGCGCTATTTACCTTTCATTTCCTGGACATAGGGCATCCAATCGCGCTCGAGAAGCGGCAGAAAGCCCTTGGCCATTTCGCAGACCGCTGCCCACTGCAGCTGTGCTGTTTTGAGGAAAAGATCATGATAGAACACTAGGCCGCGTCTGATTTCTTCCCGTGCTGTTTGACCATGATGGAGCCCTATCTTTCGCAATGTTAGCGAAGGAAGGCAGTATGACTGCACAATAGGGCTGCGCTCACCTCATACGGGGATCCCGCGCAATCAACCTCCAACATTTTGACTCGGACGGCGCACACTATTAAGTAGGATTATCGAGGAAAGTAACAGGGGATTAGCAGCATAATGATGATACAAATTACGGGCGTTCATAAAGGTTACTGCGTTCAACAAGCGGGGAAACCCGAGGTACCAGTGCCTGATATCCAGGATTAGTAAGCAAGATTCTACAACAACAGCAGATCAGTGACTGTCTTCTTCAACCTTCAGGTTCGCGACAAAGAAATGCGCAGTTGACCCGATTGTTCAGAGAAATCTTAATTGTGTATAATCTAAGGTATCCGTACTTTGAGAAGCAATACTCAATGTTGTGCGATCCGCGATCATCACGTAGGGCTTAGCTTCCGCTCAATAGTGGCTGATTAAGGTACCGAGCCGAGAGCTTCTGGCATGTTCGACAAGCTTCATTATCGATAACACCCTCGTTTCCTGCGCGCGTTCAGCAGCTGACGACGCCGGGTTGCCTCGCGGCGGCATCACTAGCTGTGAGCAGCTTTGGTAGACAAAACATCCGGTCACCATATTACAGGCATCATGGCCTCTTCCTCCACTTCAGAACCTATTCAGCCTCAGAGCTTCACCAGCATGGACAAGGACGTTGAAGAAATAGGATCGCATTGCCAGTACACGTACTGCAACCAGCTGGACTTTCTCCCTTTCCGATGTGAAAGCTGTAGAGGGTACGAGTAACCTACGCTACATACTGACATCCATCAGCTAACATTCTGCACCAGAACATACTGCCTCGACCACCGCACCGAAACCACGCATAAATGCCCCCAAGCCGGCGCCTGGGCCGCCGCCCGCCGAAAACAGCAGAACAACACCAACGCTTCCAATCCCCTCTCGACCGGCAAACCCACCCTCCTGACCGCAACGCAATGCTCGCACCCGCAATGCAAAACCTACATCAACACCCTCGCCAACGTCGGCGTGAGCTGCCACAACTGCAACCGGCAGTACTGCCTGAAACACCGGCTGCGCGAAGAGCACGACTGCGCCAAACTCACGCCGCTCGGCGCCCGCACCGCCACCGCCAAGTTCGATGCCCAGCTGCAGACGGAAAAGGCCCGGCTGGCGTTCTCGCGGCTACGGGCTTGGGGCAAGGAGAAGCAGACGGCGGTGCTACCGAAGCCGAAGCCGACGAGCAGTGCGGCGAGGATGGTGGCGCTGAATCAGTTGAAGAAGGGGGCGAAGGGTGACGAGAAGATTGCGAACGACAAGCGTGTTCATCTACATGTCGAGGCGGAGGCGAGTACGACGACGAGCAAGTTTCCGAAGGAGGACATGTTTTTTGGGCAGCAGTGGAGTGTGGGACGAGTCTTGGATGCGGCGGCTAAGCAGTTGCAGGTGCAAAATGTGAATAATAGCGGTGGTGGGGAGGAGGTCAAGTTGAGGGTCTTTCATGTTGAGGGAGGGAGATTGCTCGAGTTTTCGGAGAGGCTGGGTGAGGCGGTGGTTAGTGGTAATACTATTGTACTCTTGAGAGGCGTTGGATCTGCTGTGCCGGATCTTATACAAGTCTGAGAGCAGAAAGATGGTTTCATCGGTCTTCGTGCATAGCGATGGCGTTGGCAGCGAAGGGGCTGTGGGATCTGGTTACATCTATATCCTATATATAGAAGATATGCACCTATACTCTTTATGTTCAACCGTCACGGACTCGTCAAACGGTTCCCTTCATTAACTCCTGAGTATCCATCCCAGCATATCATACACTCATTTTCATGGCTATCCCTTGATGCGGCTTGTACCCCTTCACCTCAAAGTCCTCCACTTTCCACCCATCGATACCCCCACCTTTTTCCCTACCTATCACCAACTCAGGAAACTCTCTCGGCTCGCGTTCCAGCTGCACATTCAGCGCCTCCACATGGTCAAGATACACATGCGCATCCCCCATAGTATGCACAAGCGTGCCGGGCGTCAAGTCGCACACATGCGCCAACATATGCGTGAGCAGCGCATACGATGCGATATTGAACGGCACCCCGAGCCCCATATCACACGAGCGCTGATACAACTGACAACTCAACACCCCCTTCTTCTTCTTCGAGCTCCATCCGTCCCCGCCCCCCTCCCCCTTACCCTCCCCGGCCACCGTCGCCGCGCCCGTCTCCCGCGGAAACGACACGTAAAACTGCGCAAACATATGACACGGCGGCAGCGCCATCTTCTTCAGATCTGCAGGATTCCAGGCGCTCAACACAATCCGACGATCGTAGGGTCTGTGTCGCAGCTTGTCGATGACCTCTGCCAGCTGGTCGACGCCCTGGCCGGTGTAGTCGGTCTGGGCGTCGACGTAGGTGGCGCCGAAATGGCGCCACTGGAAGCCGTAGACGGGGCCGAGGTCGCCGACGGCGCGGTGGGCGAGGCCGACACTGTCGAGGTAGGCCCGGCTGCCGTTGCCGTCCCAGATGGTGATGCCAGCGGCGGAGAGAGGGAGCGAGGAGGTGCTGCCGGAGATGAACCAGAGGAGCTCGGCGGTGACGGCGCGGAGGAAAACGCGTTTGGTGGTGAGGAGGGGGAGGATTGGTGTGGGGGGTTGGTTGAGGGAGGAGGAGGAGGATGAGGGTTTGGAGAGGGAGAAGCGGATGGCGGGCGGGGCGAAGAGGGAGAGGGTGCCGGTTCCTGTTCTGTGGATGGGGGAGGCAGGGTCAATGGGGTGTGCGTTGAATGAGGTTCTGGGTGGTTGGGTACCTGTCTGGCCGATGTTCACCATTCTGGAGGATGTTTCGGATGAGGTCGAGGTATTGATACTCCTCGTGCCTTGTGCTTTCGGGCGTCAGGGTTGGAGGGTTTGGTTTGACCTCTTTGAGTATAGACATTGCCTCCGAAGCACATGAAGAGTCTGGTGGGAGTAGTGACGGCGCCATTATGGTTACTCGACGATGATTGACTTGGCCTCGATCTTGGTACTGTTGGTTCCTCCCATTAAACGACAAACGCGTCCGAGCACGGGTTAAGTGGTTTTCTACTTCCTGTGTACTTTGCACTAGCGCCGTGCTTCTAGGCCACGCCCCGCGAAATCGAGGGGGGTCCGAGAAATGGTATGAAGTGTGGTGAATTGAACAATAGTTACCATTATTTATAACAATAGGGAGGTTTTGCCACAAAAACAAGTCCTCAGACAAGTCATCTAGTGGCTGCCCATTGTAGTTAGTAGTGTAGCTAGACCTAATCAGGCAATATAAAATTTTTGAGTTCATTTGCATGTAATATGACCTCAAATAATTCAACAAAATGATCAATTTCAACAAACATCATGTCTAAAGATGACACCTTACTTCTTTTCTTGTTACTGATCATTTATATAGTCACTTATAAGCAATTAAACTGATCTCAACATCTTTACATCATCACTGTGATCTATACATTCTTTAAGTTTTCACTGAATGCATAAGACAACAAAAGACAGCATTACATAATGTAATATGATCTTTCTTTTTCTGTATATACTTATTGATAGTCTTTTTAGATTTACAAAATACAAAATCTGTCTTCTTCTTTTTCTTCTTAATTTTAATTCTATCTTGTAAAGAATTCACTATCATCTCATTCTTAAACTTACTCTATGTCTTATTTTTGTTTAACTGTTATTTTCTCAGCAACTATTCAAACTTACACTCTTTTTTAATCACTCAGTGATCTATCTATTGATTATATACATAAATACAATTGAGTATCTGTATCAACAATATGATAAAATGCTTTGATGACATTTTATGTTACAGTATTAATAACTATGACTTTACTCATGAATTATATGAAAGACTGAGAATTAACAAAAGAGATATAGAGATCATGAATTAGATAAATTGTCTAATAAAGACTTTAGTTAAAGATTTAAAGAGACTTTAAACATTAGAAAAGTTAATTTGTTGCTTATATAAAGTTATTATTTAAGTTATTTATATGTATATAAATCAATTACATCATCAGCAGCATGCAGAAGACTTATTGTTGACAAAGATTTATTTAATTTATTTATTTAATCTTATTAATAAGATTCTAATCTGAATTGTGACTTAATTCTTACTTATAACTATTGTAAGCAAGAATCAAGTTCTACTCTTTGTGACTGCTTAAAAGAGCTGCCTCTAGCCTGATTAAGAACTTGTTTAAGAACTTGTTTTTATAATAAAATCTCTTTAATGAACTGAACATTAAGTGCATAACATATACATTGTCTTTTTTAAGACAGTTTATGAACATGTAACATTTCAATGATTAAATTTAAACATACTGTCACTTTACTATAAGTTACAAAAATCATATTAGTGTTATTAAGTTCTGCACTCATCTTTAACTTGTAAGACAAATAGCTTCAGCTTCACTCTGCAAAACTTAAAGAAAACTATCTTAGTTCTCAGCTTAATGAGAAATGTTAAGTCTGAGTAGAACTAATGAAGAGTCAGTTTAAGAATGATGAACTCAGCACTTTAAAGCTTAAGAAAGATCTATGAAAAGATGATTGCTGAAATGAGCTTAAGAACTGAGTAGAGAGAAGATTTAAGTATATTTTAAGAATGTTATATGTTATCTTTACTTAAGCTGTCAACACATTACATACAAGAGCTTTAAGTTGAAAGATTCAATGTACTTTGAAAGATCATTCTTTAAAAGTCATTAGATTAATTATTCTTCAGCAAGAATGTTCTTCAATTTTTAATGCTATAATTAATAAAGTAAAGTCAGTCAGCAGAAATAGATCAGCACTGACTAATAACTTTATTATGACTGAATTTGTAAAACAACTTAAAGCAGTCACTTTTAATCTATTTTAATTAGTATTTTCTAGCTGCATTGAAGGCATTCACTATCTAGTAAGATAGAGCATTCACACTATGCTATTATTTTTACTTACTGTTATCTTTACTGTTACTCTCACTATCACTCTTGCTGTCACTCTTACTGTTGCTCTCACTGTTGCTCTTGCTTACTATCATTATCTTATTATCTTATCAATTTCATTATCTCTATAAGCAACAGCAAAGATAACAGCAAGCTGAGTGAGAGCAACAGTGAAGATAATAGTGAAGGTGAAAGCAGAGATGACAGTGAGAGTGATAGTGAGAGTAATAGTAAGAGTAATAGTGAGAGTGATAGTGAGAGTAACAGCAAGAGTGACAGTAAGAGTGACAGCATTATCTTAATAAAAAACTCTTACTAGCAGTTATGTCTGTTACTCTGTCTAACTCTAGTAAGCATCTTTAATGCAGCTAAGAATTGCTAATTAAAAGAAATTAAAAGTAACTGCTTTATGTTAACTACTCTGAATCATGTTACTGAATTTGCAGCAATTTCAGTGTATGAATCTTTACATATTTAAAGGTCTCAGAATATCAATTAACAAAGTAGAATGAGGAGTGACTTAAGACATTTGTGAATGATGCTGTTAAGAAGAAATAATTGATGAAGAGATATCAGTAAAAGTAAATGTAATTAATCTTTATAATAGTCTTTTAAATGACAAAAGCATAACTTGCACATCATTATAAGTATAAGATATATCTTTAACAAAACTTCTGTCAATTGTTCTTGTCTTTAGTCTTAAATGTTGTGCTGATGATGCTGCTCAAAGTGAATTGTATATAGGCATTAAATATCTACAATGAAGACATGTTAATCTCACAATCAATGAGAAAAGAGCAAAATTTGAAGATTTGAGTGCTTAAATTACTTTAGAATGCATTAAGAAAAGTAAAAATATGTATAAAAAGAATCTTGTTTACTGTCTTAGTGACATTATACATAAGATAATCATTTAACAGATTCTCAAGAACATCTCAGTCTCTTTAAACAAAAAAATTGTCTAACTATACTTAAACTATTCTGTTCTCACAGCTTTCTTGCAGCAGCTAGGTCAGCATTATGAAATTAAGAAAGTGATAAAGATTAATTAGCTAAATAAGATAATTAAAAAGATAAGATTAATGTTAAACATTCTGTCTTAAGTATATGTTCATAGTTTATGATATAATTATGCAAAAGATGTCACTTATCTTTCAGTGATAAAGAATGAGTTTAAATTTGTGACAAATGATATATATTAGGCTCTTGAACATTCTGAATATGCAATGTGAAAAGGTGTCACAGAGAAATATATTGATGCTTTTATGTGCAAATTTTATAATGATTGAATGAAGTGTAAATTTAAGAATTGATAAGAATTAAAATTTAGTTAAATGTCAGTGACAAGTTTCATTAAGAAGTCTATTACATTAAATAAGATTTAAGTTTAACAGAAGCTCAATAAGCTCTTTATTAAGAACTGTGTGACAAGAAATAGAATAATGACTCAGAGTAGTTAACTTAAGATAGTTACTTTTAATTTATTTTTAATTAGAATCTTTTAGCTATATTAAAGGCATTCATCAGAATTAGACAGATCTAAATGCTAGTAAAGACTTATTGCTAGCTGTGAAATCACTTTTACTATCATTCTCACTATTACTCTCACTGACATCTCACTGTCACTCTTATAGAGATAATGAAAATGATAAGACAATAAGATAATAACAGTAAGCAAGAACAGCAATAAGTATAAACAACAGTGAAAGTAACAGCAAGATATGAATGCTCTATCTTTCTAGTAAATGTCTTTAATGTAGCTTAAGATTGCTAATTAAAATAAATTAAAAGTAACTGTCTCTTAACTGCTCTGAGTCATTCTGTCAGAAATTTATATACATATCTATAGAAAGAAAGTAAATACTTATGCTATACTATACTGTTTAGTGAAATCTCTAAACTGTGTTGTCTATGAGCACATCTTTATTGAGAAAGTTGCAGAAGAAGTAAAAAGAATTTTGACTGCAGTTAATATAAATAGAGTTTTCATTCAGTCTTTAACATTAATTTTATTTTGCTTTATAGAAGCAGCTAAAACACTATTTCTCAATACTTTCACTTAGTAAGACTGCATTTATTGACTCTCACTGACAATAAACATCAGATAATTAAATGCATCATTAAGAGTTCAATAAATCATTTAAGAATTTAATTAATTATTAATAGTGAATTTTATAAATTTAATGAACTGGTTAAAAATTTATTTAAATAGAGACTTAATAAATTTATTAATAATCATCTCTTAACTGAGTATAAAGTCTATCTAAATCTGATTGTGCTTATGCAGATTACAGATGTTGTAATAAAAAACATTAATGTACTTTAACTACTTATATATATATATATTTTTAATCAAGATCAAGACAGCTTGATTATTTTCTTTGAGCTGAATAAATAAAGATATTTAATGAGCTTCATTCTTTTAAATGTTCATGCAGTGTAAATTGACTTTAAGATATTTGTTTATATTTATATCTCTTAACATTTATTCAAGTCAGATCTCAGTCTTCATGTACATTGACATAATTATGTATTTAATCTCAGTAATTAAGATAATAACAAACTTCTATTTTTAACTTATTCACAACATTAATTTATCTTTAAATATATAGACATACTCTAAAATTAATTTCTAATTCTATTTATTTAAAGTATAGTTAAAGTCAAAGTATTTAAGCATTATTTAACTCTCATTAAAGCTGTACATAATGCTGAGATTAATAATTAATCTTATGTACTGCAATAATTTCTTAAATACATATTTATAATGCTCTGCAGAATCACTGAGATATTGATTTAATCAATTTAGTGTAAAGACAATATTTAATTAAATATAAATTGCTGTATACATTAAACTTTCAATTATCTATTAATACTGTCTTTAATCTATTCTTTGATCAGTTAAGCTGACAAAACAAAAAGTATTATATTTGTTAAGTAAAATGCTGATGACTCTATGCTTATCAAATTACATATAAAGATTCTTTAATATCTTATTTATGTAGTAAGTCTGATTTAGATACAGAGTTCTCATTTTATAATTATATATAATTTAAATGCTGAGAATTTTCATATCTTTCTTAAGTTCTTAACTTTAAACATGTTCACAAAAGCTTGCTTAAATCAGAGAATGTATAATAGATTTATTGAAGTTACAATAATATTGTTTATATAAAGAAGCAGCATGATTCTTTTAATGCTGTAAAGAAGAAGACAGAAATCAGTCTTGCTTTAATGAAAACTTAATTTAAGCAATTTAATGACACATTGTTTATGTTAATCTTATGCAGCTTATTTAAGATCATAAAGACTGTGCAGTATGTATAGAACATAATTAGATGTAATATTGATTTTAGAAAAAAGTATTATATAGATTGTTTTCTTTAGAAAGAATTTTGTGAAGATATTATTGATATTTACTTGATAACACTTTAGATTTTTGAGTGCAATGACAGTTAGAAAGATTTACAGAATGTTAAACTTAATAATGAGAATAAAAATGTTTTTATAATTAACATTATATATTTATGAAAAGTCTCTTGCCACAAGTCTTGTCTTAAGCTTATTTAAAAATTCATTGATGTTCAGCTTAAGTTTAAAAACTTATTTACTGATTACAATGTTGACTTTTCTTAATAATATAGTCTCTTTTCATATTTCATTTATCATCAAGACTGTCAGCTTTATGTAAATAATATTCTTTTACATTTCTTCTCAAATTGAGTCTCTCACTGTTTCAACATAGATGACAGATGTTAAAATGTTAAATCTAATTACAAAGTCTTCTTTGTCTATAAAGAACACTGTAAGTGTCAATATAACTCTTAATATTTTAATTAAAAACTCATTCACATCTTAATTATTGTTGTTGTTGTTTCTCTTTCATTTTAAGATCTCAACACACAGAAAGATTCTGACTTCTTTAAGTATTACTGTCTTAATTTAATTAATGTTAATTTTCTTATTTAATGACTCATTTAGATTGACTGCAGTCAACTTAATCTTATGTTGTTTATCTTAAGACTTATTAATCTTAATTATAATTAAATTAGACTGCATCTTACTGTTCTAAGTCATGAATGTTTAATCTGAAGCTGTGATCTTTATAATGATTAACTTTTTTCACAAATGTTTAATGAATCTTCTATTTAAAAGAACATTTAATATCTACTATTGCAGTCTAAAATTAACAGTGTCTTTCTTCTTGCTTTTAACAAACTTCACAGTGTAATTCTTAATGATGTATTTAAGATTTAAAGCTTAAAGCTGATACTGCTTTGTGATTTTCTCAATGTAATTCATAAAGACTTTCACTTATTCTTAATTCATGAACTTATTGCATCTGTCTTCAGATAGTAATTTAAGATCAACATAACTGTAGCATTTGCATTCTTATATACAGATATAATTGATGAATGACTTCACATCAGTAAAAGCTTTCTTGAAAGTCATTTGCTTGCTGTTAATTAAGAAATTAATTATTACTTAATTATGAAGATAAATATCTGTCTATGCTGTCTGCACTCAGAACTTTATTGACAATTATATTTCTTTAATTATGATATACATTAAGTTCTCAGTGATTTGAATGATTCTTTCAGCAATGTCATTCTGAATTGACATATAGAGCACTGTATATTGCAGTATAATGTTAAGAGACTTACATTAATCATTTAAAGTGAACTTTAACTCTATTTTATTGTTGCTTTGTACAGCAAAAATCTTCATATCAATTTAAAGTTTAGTCTTCAGTCATCATTCTTACAGTGTCTGTGAAGTCTCATTACATTGCTTTAGTAATATTGTTTATATCTTTTAAGAATGATTATCTACTATCTTCAGAAAGTATTGATATTCACTAAATAACAAGAATAATGAATTACATATGTTAATGAAGATAAGAATAAGAATGTTAATCTTTCTTTTATTTACAGTGTAATCTTACTTATTGATGAACTTAATCAGAACACAAATCTCATACATGTTCTTGTTGTTCTTAATGATAAGAATTGACTTTTTAAGAATTGTTATCTTGTAAAGATCATGCAACTTTACAGAATTAAGATGAATAAATCATTAATGTTAAAGTCTGTAAGTCTTGATCTTTTCATTTAATGATGCAGTGTTGATGTCTAACAAGTTAGTCATAAGATCATGCTCATAAGTCTAAATATATAAGCTTGCATCTAAAGCAGTAACAGAGAAGATGATCTTTGAATGTAATGTATATATTGTAAATATTAAAGCAAATTCATTAAAACTCTTTACAATATATTTAACTATATAGACTTTATCTTGCTCTGATGCTTCTATTATAGTTTTGCTGTGCTTATTATACATTTAAAGACAGTGTTAATCAAAGCTTTTATACAGTTTTATTTTGTATATTTGCTTTCTTAACAGAAGATTAATCTCAAGTTTAGACACATAAAATATTGAACTCAATCTCATAGAATTTTTTGATTTGACTTGCATAATGATTACTTCACAATAATGAAAGTATAAATGTCTTTTCTTAACTTTAATTTGCTGACATCTCATTCATATAAGAAAGTCACTGAAGAGTTGAAGTTAATCAGTTATATATAAAAAGAATTTAAAGTCTGCAATTCATTCAGATTTAAACATCTTACTGACAGTCTTCTTAAACAAAGCAGTGATTTCATTATTAACTTTTTCTTTTTCTTCAGATTCAGAAAAGAAATCATTATCATTACTATCATTAATTTCTGTATTAAAGACTCTGTATCTCTTTTCTTTTTCTTTATAAACTGACTTTTAATACAACTTGACTGCAGTCAATCTATATAACTTAACTGTAATTGATCTGCTTGTCTTCTTTTAAATATCTTGCTTAATATTAAAAAGAAATTCACAATCTTTAATGAAGTGAAGACTGTTATAAAAAAAGCATTTAATAAAGTAATAAAAAAAATGATTACTGTTTGAGCTGAATGATCTGTAATAGTGTTGCTTAATATTAGTTATATAATGATTTAATAAATTATAATTCTAATTCATTAAACATTAATCTTTTTTCTGTTTATCTATTCACAAGATAATGACAATCTCATTAATTTTAAGCTGTATCTCTTTTTCTAAAGCTTTTATAAATCTTTCTTGATGTCTAATTGTTTTAAGTATTGATGACATTGTAAATTACAATATACTTAACTGATAATACTTAAAGCAGTGTCTGAAATCATTATTCTGATTTAAATAACTTAATTATGTCAAATTAAGTTGCAGTAATCTTTCTATTGAGTTTGCTTAAATAAATTTATATTTTTTTAATAAATACATTCTTTGACATTCTATATTCAACAAACTTCATTAAATATTGTCTCTCAATTATCTGCAGCTTCTTCTTATACTTGAACTTTAATACATTTTAAACATTCTTTATGCTGATTTTATTCATCAGATATTCTTGATTATCTGTGTTTATACAGATAATAAGTTAATATAAAATCTTTACATCAATTTTCTGACTTTTAAAGTCAAGACTACTGAGAAAAAATGAGTCTAAGAATTTACTGATCAGCATATTAACTACTAAAACTTCAACAACATTTTATAAATCTTCTTTTATCAGTCATCTTCTCATAAAAATGAATCATTGATTGCAGTTCTTGTAAGTAAGAATTGAAATGAATTATTACTTTATAAAGAAGTTGTTGAAGTTCATGATGATGATAGTCAATATGTAGTATAAGAAGTGAATAAAGTAAAATAATGATATATATATTGAAGATAATATAAGTAAAACAAATAGAAAGCTTTTATATCTTTTATTCTGTGAGACAATAATGCTTATTCATCTTAATCACTCATACTAAACTGTCAAAGAACAGTGCTCTTTAAGCAATTATAAATATTAATTTTTGTTAAGACTGATTCTTTATGAATCTTTTAAGTTAAACATACTCAGCTGCTGCAGAATGCTGATTCTACTAAAGTCAGATTTATCATAAATCTTAATAATTAATAATACTGCTAAAGCTGAATTGACTATAAATCTCAATAATCAGTGTACACAGCTACTGTCAGTGTGCTGATTCTGTTAAAGTTAAATTTATTATAAATCTTTTATAAATCTTAAAAGTCAACATACTCAGCTGCTGTCACACTAAAAGTATGCACTTTCTCTAAGAAGCTTCTTGCTAATCTGAGCTCATAATCTTTTAAAAGAAAGTAAATATTCATGCTATATTATACTGTTTGATGAAATCTTTAAACTATGTTGTCTATGAGCACATCTTTGTTGAGAGAGTTGCAGAAGAAGTAGAAAGAATGTTAACTGCAGTTAATATAAATAAAATCTTTATTCAGTTTCTGACACTAGTTCTACTTCACTTCATAGAAGCAGCTAGAACATTGCTTCTTAACAATATCTTAAATTTAAATATAAAGAAAAAGAAGATTTGAGAGTCATTGCTTTGTTGAGTGAACAATTGCACACATGAGACTGTATATATAAGTTATAAAGAGATGAAGAATTATCTTGTAACAAAATATAAGTATATTAATGCTGAAGCTGTGAAGAAAGTGAAGACTTTTGAGCTTGTAATGAGGTTATAGCATTGACTTATAGATGTAATCTAGCAGATAGTCTAGCTATTGACACTAATAAATGATGCAGCATGTTAAACTGATAATAGCTTTATATAAAATTTTTAAATAATTCTATCTTAGATTTCAGCTTTGCTCTATAGAACTTTTAAAGAGAACTATCTTAGTTTTTAAATCAGTGAAAAATATTGATTTAGATACAAAATGATGAAGAGTCAGTCATAATGTAAATCAGTTTGTAGAAAGTTATTTCTATTTGTTTACACTATATAGAGTATATATAGAAAATGATGACTAAGACATAAATAGAGACACTTAGTAAGAGATAAATAAGTAATAATATTATATTTTTTTTACTGCATAGTCATAACAATTCACTAATGTAAGTATAGAGATTTGCTTAACATTCTGTAAAATTCTGTTTGTAGTTTGCATTCACATTATTTTACTTCACTTCATGTTGCTATTGCCATTCAAAAGCAACTAGAAGTGCAGATCATTGTCATTATAATGATAAGATAAATTATTCACTATTTACATCATTTATCTATATCATTAATCACAATCTCTCAAAAAAAATTCTCTTCTTCTTTCTTTAGTTTTTGATTACACTTCAACTTTTAATCACTACTTTATTAACTTATCAATTTTTTTTATTTACTTTATCATCATGTAAGCTTTCATGATATGTTCATAGCATGTTATTAATGTTTCATAGATTATTCATCAAGATCTATGTTTTACATTGTGTCACTGTCACTTCATTGTCAAATACAAGTAATAACAACTCAAACTAAAAGAAGTCTGCTTCTGATACTATTATCTTTTAGTTTATAAGAGTCTTTTTTTTAAGTCTCTTATGTAGATTATATAAATCTGTATTTCTTTCACAGATCATCATCAAATCACTGTTAATCATTATTGAAGTTAAGACTTTTTAATCTTTCTTTTTAGCTTTATTATCTATTTACTTTGACTTCAACTCATTATATCATTGTTGCAAATCTTTATTGAGTCATTTTTAACTATTCAGTTTTTTCTTAATACTATATGATGTTAAGACTTTCACTTTCTCTTAATTACATCTCTTTTCTGTTATGAATGTTAAAGTTAAGTCATCAGCATCTTTTTAACTTTCAATAATTTTCTATGATGTGTTCATTACATTATTCACTTCAGTCAAGATCAGTTCAGAAAAAACAACACTTTAATGTGCTTTTAAAATGTTTTGTAATGAGAATACAGATGAATTTATTCATTTATAATGTTTTTATATCTTATAAATTGTCTTTTAAGAAAGATCTTCTTTCTTTTTTATTAAAAGCTTATGTAGTTCTTTCTTTTATCTGTAATCTCATTCAGTTCAAGATATAATCAAGAATTCTTTATAAAAAGACAATGATGACTCTTTCTATTTAAGAATTTTGTTAACTTTAAGACTTAATTGCTGCACAGATTGTTTAGCTCATTTTAGACTGCTTTGCAGCTTTAAATTAGCTTAAAATTCATTGACATTAAAGATATATGCTTTCATAAGTTAACTATTATAAATTAAATTTTATAAAACACATCTCATGAACATTTCTAATGCATAAGTCTCTAATAAATAAATTTTTAATATCTTATAAAACTCAAATCATTTAGCTTTAAACTTCTGAAGCTTTTCATTTTATATAAGCACTCAGTCTTCTTTCTTTGTAGTACTTAACTGTACTGTTTCATTATAAATCATTTTCAATTCAATAGTTTTTTATAAAAGAATTTTATTAACAGTTACTTAAACTGTCTATATCTATCTGATTTATTTTAACTGATCTTCAAAGTCAGTTTCTCTCAGCAATTAAGAGTCATTTAAGTTGTCTAATAATTATAAATTTATCTTATACAGTAGATAGAATGAGCTCTGTTTAGTTATATTATAAACTTAAATTTAAGCTGCAAAAAGTGCTTATGATAAGTATTTATCTCATAATTGAGTTGATTTATTCATAAGATATTTTGTAAGCATAAAGCTCAACATTTTATTTAGATTTTTTATTTTTTTATTTATACAGAGATAATAGAAAATCATTGTTCTATATTGAGTTCTGAGCTTTTTCAAATAGTAGATTACAATACAGCTGAGAAAGTTTGTATCATTATTGAATAGTAACTCTCTTGATGAATTATAATTTATAAAGATTTCATTATATAAAAAATCTGTAACTATTATTTTTATTGCATTCAGAACAGCTTTAGTCACAGATCAGTCTGTAATATAATTAATTATCATTATAATTTAGCAGTTTTCTCAAGACATTCAAGATAATATGTTTATTATGCTGATTCTTTATCTTTTAAACAATAATAAGTTCTTACAAATCAAATATAAATATTCTTTAATCTCTTAATATTTTCAGAGTCATTGAGCAACTTAATAGTTAAGATAATGTTTTATAAACAATTTAATATTCTGCAATAGTTCATGTCATTAAGCTTAAAGTTAAATGACTTTTAGCAGTCTTGATGCTTTTAGATGCTCATATTTAATGTACATATGTTTTAAAAAGTCTGCACAGTACTAAAACTGTAGAAATGATGCTTTATCATTGTTTTATTTTTAAATTAAATATAGATCATTCAATTTTGAATTATAATGTAGCTAAAATTGATTCATTACATCATTTTTACATACATACTTGCAAAGCAATGACTTTTCAGATTCTATATCATCTTTTAAATACAATATCATTGCTTTTTTTCATTTCACATTATTTAGTTCTCACAGAGCATCTAAGAACACTTTATTTGCTGAATTTTTTTTTATAAAATTAAATTAATAATTAATTAAATTTAATATAACAGTCTGAGCTTCAAATCAATATTAAATGTTAAGATCATACTGCTGAAATTCATCAATTCATTGAGTTAACTGTTTAAATGAGTACAGTATATTCTTTAAATATTGTAGATCTTTGTAATTCATAATAATAATTATAATATAATCATTTTCAATATAGTACTGTCAAGTTCAAAGTGCATACTTAATGATCAATAACTTCTTTTTATAAACAGAATAATTGAGCTCTGCATCTTGTAACTTCTGATCATTATAAATAATTAAATGAAGTTTTTCATTCATTTTATTCTGCATCAGAGCACAGTCAATTGTTTATTTGAAAGTGTTCATTTTAATAGTAAATAATTTGTGTACAATTATTTAAATAAGTATTGATTTAAATGTAAGTGCATTCTTAAACTGTTGAAAGACACTGTTATATAATGTATTTCAGACAATGAGTTAATTTTTCTTTATACATAACTTAATGTTGTTCTTCTTAAACAAATTTAATAATGATGCTGTGATCTATGCAAATTCTTGTACAAATTATCAGTAATATAAAGTCAATTCAAGAAACTACTATATGTAATGTGCTGTCTTTGAGACAGATCAATTCTTAATGACTAATATCTTAATAGAAATTGACTGTAGTGTGTCTTGCTTTATAATATGTTTACAAAACTTAAGAATTTTTATCTCAACAATGCATTTATTAGACTTAACATATAGCTTATATTTCTTTAAAATACTAAAAATGATCTATAAGTGTTTCTGATGATCTGAAATTGAGTCAGAAAAGATTAGTATATTGTTAAGATATATTAGATAGAATTTGTGTAAACTCATAAGTCTTTTATCTATAAGAGGCTGATGAGTAAGATATGTAATAATGTGAGACATTACATTACAACAGCTATTCAATGAAGTTTCAATGTTAAGATCTTGTATTGATAAAGATTAACAACTAAGAAACTTAAAAGATTTGTATGTAAAGACTGTCTATATAGTACTTTGCTTATCAATCATTGTGTAAGAAATTCAGCTATGATTTAATATAAGTACATAATGATATCATAACAATTATCTCTTCTTCTATGTGCTGATTCTTCAGCACATTAATATATCACTGATGTTATAAATATACTGTGATTCTGTGAAATCAGATCAGCAAAATATAAGCAATGATTCATTTAACATTCTTATATATTTTACTTGTTGTCTATCTTAACTAGACTGATGATCTTGCACAATACTTCAAGTTTGTTACATTTGAATAGATAATGATTCAGCTTTGTTTAACAGTGAATAATACATAAAACATAAGCAAAATTAACTTTTCTTTATTTTCAAATTGATTAGATCAGTGATCTCTTTGTTCAGTTGCAATATATAAGAAACTCTTTCTCATATATAACTTACATTTATTTCATCTTCAACATCTTAATATATCAAAGTCATAGCAACTTCATGTCTTTAAATGATGCTTTTCTCTTATAATACTTTGTAAACAGCACAATTGCAAAAGCATAACAACAGTAACATCATAATCATTAAAAAAAATAAAAGAGATGTTCTCTCTGCTGTGTTTTTCATTAAGAATTCAGCAGAATTGTTAATGATTTTTATATATGTAGCATTTAAGACATCAATGCATTTTAACAATGTCACAGTTTAAGAAATGTACTCATATAAATATAAAGAAACACAACAAGAAATCTTTAAATTTCTGTTACTCTCATCATTAAATACTGTTCATCAACATTGTCTTAAATGCTAACAAGTTAACAAACTTATTAAAATCAGTCTTAAAAATTAAGTCTGTAAAAACTAAATCAGTTAAGAATATGATAAGTACTGTAAGTAACATCATTAACATATTTGCTCTGCTGAAATGAAATGCAGAAACAGAATGCAGTAAAGAAAAATATTAAGTATAAGAAATATAAGCATCTTAAGACAAACTTGTCAACAAAACACTTACACAATAATGATAAGATGCATGCTCTGAATAGTATTGTTACATAGAAAAGACAGCAGCAGAGATTTTACTGCTGTATATAGATGTAGTTATATTTATTTAATCTTTTTAACAACAAAATGCTATCATTTTACACCTTACTTTCACTTCTTTAAGCTGCAGATGAGTCATTATTAACAGATTTGATTAAAAATGCTTATTTAATGATCATCACTGCATCATTAACATCATAAAACATCATCTTCAGAGCATAATTAATCTGCAAGAAAGTCATTACTCAAAAAAATGTTAAGTTTAAGACTATAATTGATGAACATCTTTCTGCTTTATATTTTATGCAACATTTTCTTTTTACAATAATGTCATCACACACATTACACTTTAATTTCACTTTCATCTCAGTCCTCAGAGATGTTGTCACTTCATAATATTGTATTTTTAGCAATTTCTTTATCTTCTTGTTTATTGAAAGAAATGAATACTCATGTTATATTATGTTGTTTAGTGAAATCTTTAAACTGTGTTGTCTATGAGCACATCTTAATTAAGAGAGTTACAGAAGAAATAAAAAGAATATTGACTGCAGTTAATGTAAGTAGAGTCTTTATTTAATCTTTAATGTTAATTTTACTTTGCTTCATAGAAGCAGTTAAAACACTGTTTCTTAACATTTTTACTCAGTAAGACTGCATCTATTGACTTTCACTGACAACAAACATCAGATAATTAAACACATCATTAAGAGTTTAATAAATCATTTAAAAGTTTAACTAATCATTAATAATGAGTTTTATAAATTTAATGAACTGCTTAAAGATTTATTTAAATAGAAACTTAATAAGTTTATTAATAATTATCTCTTAACTGAGCACAAAGTCTATCTGAATCTGATTGCACTTATGTAGATCACAGATATTGTAATAAAAGACATTGATGTATTTTAATCATTTATATATATATGCATTCTTAATTAAGATCAAAACAACTTAATTGTTTTCTTTAAGTTAAATAAGTAAAGAAGTCTGATGAGCTTTATTTTCTTAAATGCTTATATAATGTAAGTTAATTTCAAAATATTTACTTATATTTATGTCTCTTAATATCTATTTAAGTCAGATCTTAATCTTTATACACATTAACATGATTATGTATTCAGTCTTAATAATTAAGATAATAACAAATTTCTGTTTTTGACTTGCTTACAACACTGATTCATCTTTAAATATATAGATACACTTTAAAATTAATTTTTAATTCTGCTTATCTGAAGCATAGTTAAAGTCAGAGTATTTAAGCATTACTTGACTCTCATTAAAGCTGTACATAATGCTGAGATTAATGATTGATCTTATGTATTGCAGTAATTTCTTAAATATATATTTATAATGCTTTACAGAATCACTGAGATATTGACTTAATCAATTTAATGTGAAGATAATGTCTAATTAAATATAAATTGCTGCATACATTAAACTTTTAATTGTCTGTTAATACTGTCTTTGATCTATTCTTTAATTAATTAAGTCAACAAAATAAAGAACATCATATTTATTAAATGAAATGCTGATGACTCTGTGTTTATCAGATCATATATGAAGATTCTTTACATAATGAGTTTAATTTAGATGCAGAGTTCTCATTTTGCAGTTATATATAATTTAAATATTAAGAATTTTCTGTATCTTTTTTAAGTTCTTAACTTTGAACACACTCACAAGAGCTTGCTTGAATCAAAGAATGTATAATAGATTTATTGAAGTTATAATAATATCATTTATATAAAGAAGCAGCATGATTCTTTTAATGCTGTAAAGAAGAAGATAGAGATCAGTCTTGCTTTAATGAAAATTTAATTTAAATAGTTTAATAACACATCATTTATATTAGTTCTGTGTAACTTACTTAAGATCATAAAGGCTGTGCAGTATGTGCAGAACACAATTAGATGCAATATTGACTTTAAAAAAAGATGTTATATAGATTGTTTTCTTTAGAAAGAATTTTATGAAGACATTATTAATATTTACTTGATGATACTTTAAGTTCTTGAGTGCAATGATAGTCAGAAAGACTTACAGAGTGTTAAACTTAATAATGAAGATAAAAATATTTTTATAATTAACATTGTATGTCTATGAGAAGTCTCTTGTCACAAGTCTTGCCTTAAGCTTATTTAAGAATTCATTAATGTTCAGCTTAAATTTAAAGATTTATTTACTAATTACAATGTTAATTTTTCTTAATGACACAGTCTCTTCTCATATTTCATTTGCTGTCAAGACTGTCAGCTTTATGTAAATAATGTTCTTTTACATTTCTTCTTAAATTGAGTCTCTCACTGCTTCAGCATAGATGACAGACATTGAAATGTCAGATTTAATTATAGAATTTTCTTTATCTATAAAGAATGTTATAAATGTCAGTATAGCTCTCAATATTTTAATTAAGAGCTCATTTACATCTTAATCATCATTGTTGTTATTTCTTTTTCATTTCAGAATCTCAATGCACAGAAAGATTCTGACTTCTTTAAGTGTCATTATTTTAACTTAATTAATGTTGATCTTCTCATTTAATGACTTATTTAGATTGACTACAGTCAACTTAATCTCATGTTATTTATCTTAAAACTTGTCAATCTTAATTATAATTAAATTAAGCTACATCTTACTGTTCTAAGTCATGAGTACCTAATCTAAAGCTGTGATCTTCACAATAATTAACTTCTTTTATAAATGTTTAATAAATCTTCTATCTAAAAAAACATTTAATATTTGTTATTACAGTTTAAGATTAACAATGTCTTTCTTTTCACTTTTAGCAAACTTTACAGTGTAATTCTTAATGATATACTTAAGATCTGAAGCTTAAAGCTGATACTGCTTTATAATTTTCTCAATATAATTCATAAAGACTCTTACTCATTCTTAATTCATGAACTTGTCACATCTATCTTCAGATAGTAACTTAAGATCAATGTAGCTGTAACACTTACATTCTTATACATAAATGTAATTAATGAATGACTTCACACTAATAAAAGCTTTCTTAAAAGTCATTTATTTACTGTTAATTAAAAAATCAATTACTGTTCAATTGTAAAAATAAGCATCTGTCTATGCTGTCTGCACTCAGAACTTTATTGACAGTTATATCTTTTTAATTATAATGTGCACTGAGTTCTCAGTGATTCAGATGACTCTTTTGACAATGTCATTCTGAATTGACATGTAGAGCATTATGTATTGTAATGTAATGTTAAAAGACTTACATCAGTCATTTAAAGTGAACTTTAACTTTGTTTTATTGTTGCTTTGTACAGCAAGAATCTTTGCATCAATCTGAAGTTCAGTCTTTAACTGTCATTTTTGCAGTATCTATGAGATCTCATTATGTTGCTTCAGTAATATCATTCACATCTTTCAAAAATGATTATCTACTATCTTCAGAAAGTACTGATATTCATTAAATGACAAGAATAATGAACTGTATATGTTAATGAAGATAAAAATGAAAATGTTAATCTTTCTTTCATTTACAGTGTGATCTCACTTGTTAATGAACTTAATTAGAGCATAAATCTTATACATATTCTTGTTATTCTCAATAATGAGAATTGACTTTTTAAGAATTGTTATCTTGTGAAGATTATGCAACTTTATGAAATTAAGATGAATAAATTGTCAATATTAAAATCTGTAAGCCTTGATCTTTCTGTTTAATGATGCAGTGTTAATATTTAAAAAGTTAGTCATAAAATCATGTTTATAAGTCTAAATATGCAGACTTACATCTGAAGCAATAGCAGAAAAGATAATCTCTGAATGTGATGTGTACATTGCAGATATTAAAATAAATTCATTAAAACTTTTTGCAATATATTTAATTATATAGACTCTATCTCACTCTAATGCTTCTATTATAGTCTTGCTGTGCTTATTATATATTTAAAGACAATATTAATTAAAGCTTTTATGCAGTTTCATTTTACATATCTGCTTTTCTGACAGAAGATTAACTTTAAGTTTAAATACATAAAGTGTTGAACTCAGTCTTATAGAATTTTCTGATTTGACTTGCATAATAATTATTTCATAATAATGAGAATATAAATGTTCTTTCTTAACTTTAATTTGCTGACATCTCATTCATATAAGAGAGTCACTGAAGAGTTAAAGTTAATCAGTTATGTATAAGAAGAATTTAAAGTCTATAATTCATTTAGATTTAAGCATCTTATTAACAGTCTTTTTAAACAGAGCAGCAATTTCATTATTAATTTTCTTTTTCTCTTTAAATTTAAAGAAAAAGTCATCATCATTATTATCATTAACTTCTGCATTAAAGACTCTGTATCTTTTTTCTTTTTCTTTATAAATTGACTTTTAATACAACTTAACTGCAGTCAATCTGTACAGCTTGATTACAGTTAATCTGCTTGTCTTCTTTTAAGTATTTTGCTTAACATCAAAAAGAAATTCACAATCTTTAATGAAGTAAAAGTTGTTGCAAAGAAAGTACTTAATAAAGCAACAAGAAAAATGATCACTGTTTAAGCTGAATGATCTGTAATAATGTTGCTTAATATTAACTATGTAATAATTTAATGAACTGCAGTTCTGATTTATTAAACATTAATCTTCTTTCTATTTATTTATTTACAAAACAATGACAGTCTTATCAGTCTTAAGCTGTATCTCTTTCTTTTAAAACTTTTATAAATTTCTCTTGATGTTTGAATTGTTCTGAGTATCAATGACATTGTAAATTATAATATACTTAACTAATAATGCTTAAAACAGTATTTAAAATCATCATTCTGATTTAAATAACTTAATTATGTCAAACTAAGTTGCAGCAATCTTTCTGTCAAGTTTGCTCAGATAAATTCATACTTTTTTAATAAATACATTTTTTAACATTCTATATTTAATAAACTCTGTCAAATATTGTCTCTCAGTCATCTGCAGCTTCTTTTTATACTTAAACTTTAATATATTTTAAACATTTTTTGTATTAATTTTGTTTATCAGATATTCTTAATTATCTGTATTTATGCAGATAATAAGTCAATATAAAATCTTTACATCAGTTTTCTGATTTCTAAAGTCAAGACTATTGAGAAAAAATGAGTCTAAGAATTCACTGATCAGTATGTTGACTGTTAAGACTTTAACAACATTTTATAGATCTTCTTTTATCAGTCATCTTTTTATGAGAATAAATCATTAATTGCAGTTCTTGTAAGTAAGAATTGAGATGAATTATTGCTTTATAAAGAAGTTGTTGAAGTTCATGATGACAATAGTTGGCACATAGTATAAGAAGTGAATAAAGTAAAATAATGATGTATATATTGAAGATAATATAAGTAAAATAAATAGAAAGCTTTTGTATCTTTTGTTTTGTAAGATAATAATATTTATTTATTTTGATAATTCATATTAAGCTATTAAAGAACAGTGCTTTCTGAACAATTATAAATGCTAATTTTTGTTAAGATCAATTCTCTGTAAATCTTTTAAGTCAAATATACTCAGCTACTGCAGAACAGTACTTTCTGAGTAATTGTAAATGTTGATTTTTGCTGAGATCAATTCTTTATAAATTTTTCAAGTTAAACATACTCAGCTACTGCAGAATGCTGATTCTGCTAAAGTCAAATTTATTATGAATCTCAATAATTAATGATACTGTTAAAGCTAAATTAATTATGAATCTCAATAATTAACATACATAGCTGTCATCAGTGTGCTGATTCTGTTAAAGCTAAATTTATTATAAATCTTAATAGTCAGTGATACTGTTAGAGCTGAATTAATTATGAATCTTAAAAGTTGACATACTCAGCTGTCATTACATTAAAAGTATACACTTTCTCTAAGAAGCTTCTTGCTAACTTAAGCTCATAATCTATTAAAAGAAATGAATATTTATGCTATATTATGCTGTCTAGTGAAATCTTTAAATTATGTTGCTTATGAGTACATCTTAATCAAGAGAGTTACAGAAAAAGTAGAAAGAATGTTGACTGCAGTTAATGTAAATAGAGTCTTTACTTAACTCTTGATGCTAGTTCTATCTTACTTCATAGAAGCAGCTAGAACATCACTTCTTAACATTGTTTGCTTATACTGACATCATTTTGATGTCACATTATAATTATTACATCAACAATAAGTTAAATTCTTTCTGTTATCTTCACTGTTCAAAGCATATCAGCAACAACATCAGTCAATATAACATTATTGAAAATTAAAATTATAACTATTACAAGATGCTCTGAAAGCTGTGCAACTCAGTTTGATAGAAAGTTTCTTATCATCTTGTAATGCATTAATGATAACAGATCTTCATGTTTTTTAATTGCTGAGTTAATAACTTGTATGTGCTTGTTAATCATGTTGTCATCATGACAATCAATGATGTTCATCAATCTTGACTTCAGTGTTGTCTTAATTATATATAGACATCATTTATTAAATATGTCATCATCTACATTACTTGTGTTGCAGAGCATCACAGTAATCATTGTAAGTCTGTAAAGATTTGTGATCTGTTGTTATTTATAATTTAAGAGTAGTGAATAATCACTGTAATATAAATATTTATATTAAACATTTTCTGTTTTATAATTTGTTTTTTTAATTCTTTTATGCTTTGCTGTCATCATCATGTAGCTTATTTCACTTTAAGTATAAGCTTTTCTTTCTTTAATTGAGTAATAACATCTTAAAAAGCTCTCATAACTTAATGCTGTGACTTAGTTACTTTAACAATAACTATAATACTGATGAGCAGTTACTGTTCTTGTCTTTTACTTTTGATAGCAATGTGAATGCAGAGATAACAAAGTGATTTGATAGCATTTTGCTGATGTATTAATTATGTTTTGATTTTGCTTCTTTTAAATAATATTATGTAGAATATTTTTAATAGAAGTTTTTAATCTCTTAAATCTCATTTACACTTGCACTTCTTCTCTATTCTTGCATCATATTCTTATTGCAACACTTCTGCACTTTTTATGTTCTTTACTCAAAGCTACTCATTATATTCTGTTAAATATTCTACTTATTTAACTTTATATTGTAACTGTTCTTTTCTTTACTTCTTATTTAAGATCTCTTCAATCTTATATTCTTTTTTGTTATTTATGAAATTCAGAGAAGACAGTTCTGACAAAGAATTATTGTTTAGACAGCATTTATGAAACTTTAAATATGAAACATAAAATACATTATGAATTCTGTAATAATCAGACAGAATCAGTCAGTATACTTATTTATTAATAAGATTGATAATTTAAAAAGACTTAATGAATTTATGCAATAGTTTCTTGCTTAATCTGTGTTGCTTTAAGTTCTTAATGAATAATAGCATTAGATCATTGACATTGTAGCTTTTTTGAATATAATTTTTGTTAAAGTACTTAATTTACACTTTTACAGTGACTTATCATCACTTTATCATTGTAACATAGATTTTCTTTATTTACTGTGCTCAGTCTTTTGCTGCTAATATCTTTTCTTTATGAATGTTATTCTCAATGTATTAAGCAATTCTTAAGTGATAGCTCATTAATGTCTTAAACTGTTAGATATATAACTCATGATAGCTGTGCTATTAGTGTGATGCTTACTTTTAACAGATTATGAGCCTGAGTTAATACAGTGATTATGACTTGTCTAAAACCTCAGAGAGATATGAGTCTAGATTACCTTGTTGATGATTTAAGTTCATAGTGAGAAAGTAAGCTCAAAGATTATGAGTTTAAACTGCTGTCTATGCACACTCTTTATATCTGCAGATTGGTCATGAGTCAATCACAGGTTAGAGAGAGTGTTAAATATATAACTTATAATAGCTGTGCTATTAGTGTGGTGCTCACTTTTAACATAAACAGTATTTAACTAATTGTTATATGTTTTTTGTTTGCATATGCAAACTCTGTCATTAACAGAAAGAATATTCAGTCATCTTATTCTTTATAATAATAACAATGTAAATAATGTTTTAGAATTTAATTCTGTCTTTTAATTTAATTATCAGTTTATAAATAAAAGATAATGCTTAGTCTTTGCTTTATTTGAAGTTAATAACAGAATTTAAATCAATATATATTAATAAAGATTGACTCTCAATCTAAGATGATATCTCTGAATTTTTTATAATGATATATAATCTGTTCAATATATATGTCAGCTAACTCAATCACAGTGAATTTTTTAGTAACAGAAATATATCAGATTATCTTTGTAAGATAATTCACAATTATTAATATGAAGTTATAAACATCAGTTTCTTATCTGCTAAACAGTAAATCAGTAATTATATTCATTGTTATCTTCTCTTATGATTGAGTAGATAGTGACAATAACTGTAATTTGTCATATAAGTAATGTCTTAATATTTGAATTCTTAGATATACAATACATAAAGTGACATATTCTTAAATGTTATTCATCATATTAACTTAATAATACTTTCTAAACAGCAAATTAATTGTTCTGTCTACTTCATAATGTTCTGCTAAAACATCATCATGATGCAGCTTTATGAGCTCATTCTTAATGACTTTGTTAGATAATAAGTATATCTTGTTTTTGTAATGAAGTAGTTTAATAAAATTAAACATTCATAAACTGTCATTAATATCTTAATGACTGCAGTTATTCTGTAATTTCAAGTCTTATTACATCTTTACTGTTAAAACATCAGTGTTCTGCAAGAGATAAATAAGTTTAAGAAAAAATAATTATTTCTTATTATATATCATTTCATTGTCAGTCACTTTCTGAATCAACACATATAAAATGAACTGTTTACAATCAGTAATTTCAGCAATAAAGTTAAGCAGCTCTTCTACTATATTGTATATAGATAAATTAAATGTATAATTATTGTTCTTTAATTCATTTCTAAATGAAGACTTTCTAAATCTTTTATTCACTTATTCTTAACAGTTATAATCTTCAGTCTGAGTACTTATTCAATATTCTTTTAATAAAATAATTAACATAATTTACAGATCTAAGCTTCAAGCATTGATCTGATTAATTAAAACAGTAATGCTTAATTTTAATTTTTAAAATAATGTAATCAGCTTTCATTGCAATGTTAACAGCAATCTATTTATGTTCTTCTTAACTTTGTAGTCAGAGCACCTCAACAGTGCATTAATGAGATTTTTTTTTTCTAATCAATGTATAATTATGAAATCATAAGCAGCTAGTCTCATAACTCAGTGTGCTTGTCTTTTATTTAATGATTTTACATACATAAATTCTTATAAATTATTGTAATTCATAAATACCTCAATGAAGTAATGACTATCCTCAAGGTAATGTTGTCAGTGTTTAAATGTCTTTATAATTGTCAATAATTCTTAATTATGAATTTCATAGTGTGTTTTAACTGAATTTAACTTTCTTAATCAGAAGACAACAGAGTGTCATTGAGCATTCATTTGAAGTTGTAAGTAAATATTTATTAATTTAATTATTAAAATATCAGTTTTAATTTAAGCTCTTAGCTCTGAGTTAAAGTGCATCAGAATAAATGTCTGTGTAAATGCATTGTGAAGCTTATAAAACACTTATACTGTCATTTATAATTATTTAAAGACATCTATGATCTATCTTCTTGTTATTCTTGCTGCCTTTTAATAGATCAGTTAAAGAAGCAGTAATCTTAGAATATCTCTGTATAAAATGATGATAAAAGCTTGCAAACTCTAAAAATATTTATATTTTATAATAACTTCTAGATACTAATCATTTCTTTATGATTTTGACTCATCATTGATTCATTAAAACATCAATAGTGAAGATAATAAACTTAAGAAATTTCATTTATATAGTATAAAAAGTACACTTCTTTAGATTTGCATACAATTTAAATCATTAAAGTCACTTCAGAATTTGTTTTACATGATTTTAATGTTCTTTTAAAGAACTGAAATAGATCAGAATATTATTTAAATATATTATACAAAAGATATTGATTAACTTAGTTAATGCTCAGTTAATATAGACTTAAAAGGTTATTGAGACATTAATCAGTTTAAATGACATAATTATGTATTTAAAATAATTATAATATATATAAAACACAGTCTTTTACTTATTATCTTTCTTAATTCTAATGCAGTGATAAGCATTCTTAAGATTTAGTTTAATGAACATCTTGACTTCACTTAAACAATTAAGTGTTTCATTAATCAGCAATAAAGAATGACAATTCTTGATAGTAATTTTGTTAAGATCTTTATAATTAATACATAGATATAAACTTTCTTCATTTTTTAAAATAAACAGAACTGATACTTCTACAAAGCTGACAAAATGTTGTATTTATTTCTTTATTAAAACATTATCTAAATATTCTTTAAGTACTTATAGCTCTGTTTTCAACAAATTATAAAATGAATCATAGAATGATTTATGTCTCTTTGTCTTTATAACATAATCATAATCTTAATGAAATAATAACTTGCTGACATTCTATTTAAAGAACACATTCATATATCTGTTATATTGCTGAGATAGTGTCAACATATTATCAACAATATATATAGCAGTTGTAGATGAGTCTAACTTAAGCATCATCAACAACATGTAAACAGTAAGTTAATTTTAAATGTTGTTGACACATACTTTAAATTCATTAATAATCAGAGACATTTATTTTATTTTATAATGTTATGTGTATAAGTTACAATCAATATAAATGCATTGCTTCTTCAGATCTAAAAGATTAAAGATGAATTCAGATTCATTTTTATTTAAAATATAAAATGATTACTTTTCAGTTTGCTTTTATTCTTAACTGTTAATGAGTCTATACTTCATTAAATATGCATCATAACAGTAAATATGTTGTCTCTTTAAAAGCTTTGATCTTAAGAGTTTTATATTAATTCATGTTAATTAATGAGTAATAACATATCATTAAGACATTACATTGATCTCTGCTGCAGTATTTAACAATACACTGATAAAAATTTAACTAAATTCAATTTAGACTTAATCTTTCTTTATAATGCTAGATTTCTTTATAATCTTTAATTTAATTTTTGTTGCTAAAATGCAGTTAATGAAACTCTGTCTTTTTTTGTCTTGACTACATTAATCTTAATGTAATTAAGATTTTTCAGAGAACTTCTGCAGTTCTTTATAAAATGACTTGATCTCTCACAGTTATAGCAGTCATTCTTCTTGACATTAGTTTCAAAATAGAGTTTATTTACATTATCATGATAACTTAATTTTGTAGTCTCAGAATTGAGATAATTGTTCTGCTGTGACTTTGTTATCTGAGTAAAAAAGTATAAACAATGCTTATAAATTTTCTTAATAATGTAACTTTAAATTATATAATCATTTACAGATTGCTAATTAATCTCTAACTTAATGATCAGAGCTATTAGACTTTCTTTTATCTTTAAAAGATCTTAATAGTTAATTAAAGTTACTTAAATCTTTAATTAAAATTTTATAAAGAAATAACTTGTTCTCTGTTTCTCTGTATAGCTTAGAAGCTAATTCTTCAGCATATTAAGATATATTATAAAAGCTTAAACTGATTAAATAGATTTCTGTGTAACTTTTAAGTATTTCTGTACTGTACTAAGTTCACAGTTCACTGAGTTCTTAATAAGATTGAGCAGAAACTCTAAAAAGAATATTTATAATTTGTTATTTAGAAATTTATTCTCATTAATGTAATAAAATTATGCATTTTAAGATTCTTCTGTTAAGAACTGCATAACAAAGAGAATTTTATCATAGTTATTGAAGAAGTTTTCAGAAATTAAGTGAAATGCTGTTACAGCACTGCATATAAACTCAGTATATTTATGAATGAACTTTTCATTATATATAAATAAGTTCTTCAGCTATTGAGTTTGTTTTGCTGAAAGTGTATACAAGACTTTAAATGCATGTTGCTTCATCAAATTTAAAGAGTTAATGAAAGTATAAAAAGATTCTGTATATAGTTCTTTTTTAGATGAAACTTAAGAATCTTTATTTCTCAGAAGTTCATCAATCTCATTATACATATTAAATACTTACAGTTCATAATTAATTTTCATAAGTCATTGTCTTTTCTCATCATTGATTTACTTAATTTTGATTAAATAAATCTATTTATTTAAACATTAATTCTTCTTTTCTGCAGTTTAAATAACAGCCTCAATCTCTGCAGATTTCTGTTCTTTAGAAATCATTTAAGTCTCAATATAATTAAAAAATAACTTTATTTCATTTTGCTGACTTTTAGTCTGCATATTACAATGTAATGAATTGTCATTCTTTAAAAAGATAAAGTTGTTAAAATTGTAAATTTATAAGTCTCTTATCTATAAGAGGCTGATGAGTAAGATATGTAACAATGTAAGATATTATGTTATGACAGCTATTTGATGAAGTTTCAATGTTAAGATTTTGTATTAATAAAGATTAACAACTAAGAAACTTAAAAGATTTATATATAAAGACTGTCTATGTAGTACTTTGCTTATTAATTATTGTGTAAGAAGTTTGACTATGATTCAGTATGAGTGCATAGTGATATTATGACAATTTGTTAAGTAAATTTCATAATATAGAGTTCATCATTAACTGAAATGTCACTGAGATATTGTATAGCTCAAAGAGCATAGTCATGAACTTATATTTGTTGTAATGAATGTTGAAGACAGTCTTTTTTGTATTATTTTTAATTATATAAATTTGATAATAATTTAAAGTGAGATTGAACTTAATTAAATATTAAGCTTTATTGATTCAATCTAGACATTTCTGAATTCAAAGAAGTAAATATTCATTTTTAACAGTAATGTTATTTAACACTCTGTAATCAATGTACATTCATTATGTATTCTTCTTCTTTTTAATAAACAGAATTAGAAAGTCTTATAAACTTATAAACTCATAAATTAAATCTTTATTTAATAACTTTATTATCTGTTTAGTCTGTTTATTCAGCTGTAGCTGTGACAGAAGATAAGTATTTATGTTGATAGACTTAATGTTGTTAATATTAATGCTATGTTTAAACATTTATTTAAATGATAATTTATCTGATAAAGTTAATCTAAATATGAATTGAAACTCTTTAATAATAATTCATAATTGTTTATTCATAATGATTAACAGTTTAGCTTCTGACTTCTTTAAATTCTGTTAAATTATTAATAATGTCTAACAGTTCTATACTTTTAAAATGTCTTCATAGCTGTGTGTTCTTTAATTACATTTAATGTCAATCTGTTTATAACTTGTTGTCACTTTTTTGAGAACAGATAATAATGTTTTTATTGTTAATCTTGAATCATCATACAGTCTGTAATTCAATCAATCTGAGAATTAGTGACTTTCAGTTAAATTAATCTCAGAATGAGATTATATTCTTAAAGATTCATAATTTATGTTTTTAATCATTGTCAAAAGCTATTTATCTTGAAATGAAAGATCAGCTTTACAGTTGATTAAATGATTTATTTACTTAATAAGAATATTTTAAGCAGTTTAATTTCATATTGATTAATAATTAACATTTAATTGATAATGGTCAAGAAAATATATATTTAATTTACATTTAAATCAATTAATACTTTTATGTTTATCTTATTCAGTCTGCCTCAAATGTGATCTGCAAGAATATATAAATTTAAATTGAGAACATTAATTTAATTAGAAATCATATTTAATAATAAGAATTTCAGATCATTCAGTGTGAATGTTTCACTCAAATTATTATTGAATTGAATAGAAGCTTCTGTCAATTTATTTATGAACACTTCTATATTTATGAATGACTTTAATTTTTTAAATTATTCAAATCAACTTCAATAATCTTTAACTTCTTCTTATCTTTATTCTTTTTCTTATTCTTATTCTTATTCTTATCTTTACTCTTATCTTTATTCTTATCAGTGTTCTTGTTGTCTCAGCAGTCTTTAACTATATATAAGAACTTTTTATAATGAAAGTATGCTTTATTCTTTTTACATCAGATTCAATAAGCTTTTATATTCAACTTATTTAATTTAAACATAGTTGATCTCTCATAGCTTTGAAACTGATCTTAAGAATTGTTTAATGAGTTATTACAGTTTAAATTTAAGTTATTAAAGACATTAAGATGATTTTTGTTATGTGTTTCTTAAAGACTTTATTTAATTCAATTAACTTATTAAATTAACTCATTAAAAGTAATTACTTTAATCTCTGAATACTTTCAGAGTTCAGATTAAATGTTTTACTTTAGACTCTGAATGAACTGCTATTTCTGTTTATATTTAACTGATATAAACTAAAGAAGCTATACAATCTTTATAAACTTCATTTTATATTGTTAAATCAATTTTGTTTGTTTCAGTGCCTCATAACAACAACATCAATGTTTTATTTCATTAATGTTTTCAAAGATCAGTAAAAATGCTAAAAAGAAGTTATTTATATTTTAAAATTTAATATTTAATAAGTTTTCTTTAACTTAAAGTCATTCTTCTTTTTGAAGTCATCATACTTTGATAGTATCTTTTAAATAATTAATTATAACAATAATCTTTGCTTTATCATTTAGAAGTCAGTTTGTCAACATTTTATAAAATTGAAAATAAACTTTCATTTTAAGAATTTACATCTCTGCAGTGTCTGCTTTTTAACTACTTTTATAAATAAACAGTATTTTTATCTTCAGAGAATTCTTAAACATTGCTGTAAAGAAAAATATTATTACATTAAATATTTCTTAAGTTTCTGAAGCTGCATTAAATAAAGATATGATCTTAGACATAAAGCTAAAAATTAATTAATTAATATAAACATTTCTTAATTAAGTCTGAAGAAATGCAATTTAACTTATCATTATCTTATAATTAATTTAAAAAGCTGTTTCTGACACTGCTAACTGACTGATGATAGTAAGTTTGTTTATTATTATAAAAATAAAGTTAAGCTTCATATTGAGAGATTGTAAATAATTAAAGACATTAATTAATAAATTAATTTCAGTTCAGTTTGAATTGCTGTTGAACATATTACAATATAAGAAAGATAGAACTTTTCTTCATATAATATAGTATAAAAATTTATTTCTTTATTCTGTAATCTCAACACTGAAGTAGTGATGAACACTGAAAAGAAAATGAATATGTAATTTATGTATTACTGCATCAGAACTTTTACAATTAAAATATAAATTAATTTAATTTAAATCAAAGCTTAAATCTCAAAGTTGCTTAAAAGTATGCTTTAAATCTTTGATGCTATTAGATGTGAATCAGTCTGTAGAAAGTTGTTCTTATTTGTTTACACTATGTAGAGTATATATAGGAAATGATGACTAAGACATAAATAGGGGTGCTTAGTAAGAGATGAGTAAGCAATGATATCACAACAAGGCTTCAGTTACTTGAGTGACAAGGAAATTACAATTACAGTCTAGGTACTAATACCTAGCTTAGCTGTGCCGCCAGAATCCCTATCTTGGATAAGGTACGGTACGAGCACTTCAGCTTCTCATCGCATCACACTATTGGAAAGCATCCAACGTTGGCCTTCACATTGACTCGACGAGCATGTCAAGGGAAAAGAAGGTGACAATGAAGATATAGGAGTGTTTGTACCATCAGCCTGGCATGCCGCGTCATCAGTGCCAAGAGCTAGTCAAAGAAAGATACCTAGGCAGGACTGTGCAAGGCAACGGGTCATCTCTCTGCGCCATGCGAAGTCGACCATGGTGGTGTGGCTACCTGGGCGTCGGGGAGATATTGGTCAGCGACGATGACACCGCCCCCCTCGGAGCCGCCTTCAGGTACATGTATGTACCTTAGGTAAGCTCTGGTAGGTTACACATATCGTCCCTCGTGCTATTTCGTCCTCGTGCTGCCACCTTACGGGCGAGAGGGTGTCGGACGATTGGATCTCCTCGCACACTACCTACCAGAGCTTGCAAGTTGCAGTTTGGGTAGATCGGAAAACATCAGACGGAAGGCACATATGGTTCCTCATGCGCTGGCGTACCAAGCCGACAAGGCTCCGGATCTTAATTTGGCTAGAGGACGGACGGAGTGACTCCAGCAACCCGTTCTTGGTCATCGCCTCCGATGCATTGTGCAGCAAGGCTGACCGATTTATTATAAGCTATGGGATATAATTAAAAACATATAATCCCATTGCCTCATTCCTCTGCTTTTCATTTACCTTGTCAAGGCGATTTTCTACGTCTTAATCGAATTCGCGCTGCGTCCCCCCATATTCTGATCGCTTGCCAAGCCCTAACCGCTCATCAAACGCAAGCCATCCTATAGCAGTTCCACGTTGTTATGCCGGTCTATCAAGTAGCCAATTGGCAAACGGGATGCAGATTTCTATACGGGAATAGCACGGAAGGGTTAGTGGATGGGTTTGGCAACCCTATGACAGCCTTTGACAGTGTCACCACCTGGGGTATCACTATCGACACTTGTTACAAATACTGCGGTGTCGACAAGTTACAGCAGGTGCGTTATCTCATCTCCGCCATCCTCTTGTGATGGCCGGGCATGCGCTAACCAAGATAGAGCTTCAATTTCTCGGCGTTTTCATCGTCATTTACTAATTGGCTCTTGCCTTGGCTTGCATTGACTGCCCAGTTGCCCTTCGAAGGCTCGGGCCCCTGGAGCAACTTCATGAGCCTTTTGTTGGCTCTCGGAAGCCCGAGCCTGATCGCCTACTCCCTGTCATTAACCATTCTGAACCGTTTTTGGATCCGTCAGCGCTTTGCATCCCTCAGATCTAAGAGTCGAGCTGTGACCGACCGACATCCACAATTCTATGAGCGAATCAAGGCTGCTCAGTATCTGTTACAGGAGGCGCAGCAAGTCCCAATGAGAGCATCCCAGGAAGGTGGTTGGCTCAGCAGTTTGGTTGTACTCAACGACAATCAGCAGTGGTGGACAGGGGTGAAGAAAGATCTCCGCAACACTCGCCGCGCGGTCACATTCTCCCTCGTCGCGCAGGTTGGGATGGCCGTCATAGCCTGGCTCTTCACCATCATTGCTGCGTTTGTTGGTGACCTTGGAGATTCAGGAACGGCTCTTCAGATATCGTCTGGTTCTCTTTGGCTCTGGATGGTCAGTCGCAGTCTTCTAGCCTATACCATGATCGGGCGCTACTGTCTACACTCATTATTAATCATCTGCCATGACTATTAGTGACTTGTGATTGGGATTGTTGCTAAGCTGTCGTTTCAGGTTCCCGTCATCTGTGGATGGATCGCCGTTGGAACACAATACAGAGCAGGATCCATCATCGACGCCCTCCAAGATGACCTTACCCTTGCTTACCGGGCGCTTCCAGTCGTTGGCGCCAATGGTAACCCGACCACAGCTCACGAGCGGCAACGTGCAATTCTCAGCCGTTCCGGTAGGTTTTGAAAAGTCTTTCCCGGTCCTCGCCCTATTGCTCAGCTAATTGAGATTCAAACCCTTAGGTCTCACACCACAACCTCGCCGCGTTTCAACATTCGGTGGAAAAGGTGTTAGTACAGCATATCTAGGGAATTACCCCGATCGCGTTTCTACTAATGACTATGCCCGTCTTAAGGTGCCCAACTGGTTCGGGTTCGATGTTGGCGGTGATGAAAAGGAGGAAGGTCCTTTATTCAATTATGCAAGGCCATTCACATGGTGGCAGTTTGCTAGTGCAATCGAGGAGGCCTTCGCCGCAACCCTCTCAAGCCTCCGGAACGGGGACAGCTGTCAGGAACAAGCGTGGGATTTGCATCAAAAGACTGAAGCCAACCTGGCGGGAACCGCGACGCAGGTGGCCAAGTACTGCGGACTTGGCACGCGCCCTATCCTGGCGTATCCGGAATGGAACCACATCAATGCGAAGGTATGGCATCGGATGCTGATAGCAGCATTACTAGCGATTTGGGTTCAATTTGGCACTACTGGGCCTGCCATATTCGTCGCCTACTTGACGCCGGCGGCGGGTCTGAGCTGTCGCTCGGGTTCTTATCTGATCTACGGCGTGATGGGGACGGTGTCCTGGATTCTCTTGACAGCATCGACTCTTTTCTCGCACGCGGTCATGCTTCGCTACCAGCGTATGCACGAGATTGATCCGAGCCTCGACCTACGCGAAAACAGCAATCAACCAGGCTGCTACCGGCGTACTCTGAGTCACTCCTTCCTCTGTGCGGCCACAGTCATCACGAGTGCCACCGGCAAGTTCCTCGCTGCGTGCAACGCACTCTGGCTGGTCACTTCCAGCATTTTCGAGTACGTTGGCTTTTATGAGAATTGCTGGTGCTCAGGAGACGCTATCAGTCACGGCAGCAAGGGATGGATAGTACTATTCAAGGATACGAAGGACCTGTCAGATGCAGCATCGAGGTATTGGGTCGGAGGTGTCGTTCTCTCTTTTGCGGTCTGCTTCCTGTCCTTTCTGTTCTTCTACTTTGCTTGCAGGACGACCGATGATGATGACAGTTGAGAGGTACCGAGTCATCGGGCTGACTCGATATCAGTCACCTAACGCACTTTTGTACGATGAGATGACGGGGATTCTATTACTTTATACTTTCGCTGGAATAGCGAAGTAATCTTATTATATCATACCCCTCGGGACATTACACGCTCGCTTCAGACCATGACCCATAGAGGTTTTGGTAATACCTCATCCGGGGATACCGGTCGTCGAACCGTGCTGGCCTTGACCTCATCAATTCCGACATATGCCTCTCGTCTCGCCGGGTCGCCGACCGTGACAGACCACGTTTTCAGACCGTAATAACACGCGATGGAATGGACAAGCCAACGTCTAAAACGATTAGTCTCTCTGAAAGGCGAACTGCGGCAGAAACATACCCAAAGCTGGCGCCATGATCATCCACCAAACTATCAAACACCAGCTTTTCCCTCTCCACATCTTCCTCCACACTCCCCTTTGACCGCGGTGACGGCACATCATGCATATGTCCGTTCCTCCCCACAAACACAATCTCCTCATCCTCCGAATCGACCTCCTCCCTCCCCCTCTCCTCCCACTTCCGCACAAACATCCTCACCTCCTCCTCCAGATCCTGCAACAGCCCCCTCGCGCCCCGCGCCCTCTTCAGCTTCTCCCTCAACTCCCTCGGCACCCTCCCAACCGGATCGTCACCCCTCTCACCCTTCCCTTTCGCCCCTCGCTTGCTTCTCCCGGCCGACGCGCGGGACGCCATTTCCGCGTCCCACAGCGGCGCGAGGTAGTACGGCACCGCGTGCTTCGGATACGTCGGGTGCACTTCCCAGTCGCTCGGCAGCGGCGGTTGCGCCCAGGGGTTGTTGAGCAGGCGATCTATTCGCGCAGGCGGGAAACAATCGATCAGCTTCACGATGTCCCGTCGCCCGCATCATGCCCCTAGCGGATGAGCCGAAGAAAAAAAACTGACCGTTCTCCCAGCGCTGTCTGCGCCGCGAGCCCTCTTTGCCTTTCAGCAGCGCCTCGCGCCGCTTGAGGCTATCGCGACGGAGCGGCTCCCGTCGCGTCGGATAGCTGGCTTGGTCAGCGATGCGCGGGTGGTGCGTTTCCGGCGAAGGACGATTGGGGACGGCGTGCTCGTCTAGAGGGATGGTGAGGGAGACGGTGGGACCGCGAAGGCCGGCGGAGCGGGCTGCGGCCGGAGAGGTGGAGGAGATGGACACGGCTTGGAGGGATTGGGTCGCTTGTTCTGTCCATGCTTCGATGTCGATGGCGGCTGCCGACGAGGATGTCTGAGTTTCGGGCGCGCTGGGGTGGGTGATGGGGTAGATGGCCATGATGAACACGGGGCTTCAAGTTACGATTGAAGGGCACGGTCTGGCAAGGGTGTGGGCTCCCCAGTGGGATCTATGAAGGACAAGAGTGGGAAGGGAATGTTTGGGGCAGGTTAGGGTCAGCATCGGGAGAGACGAGTCATCGATTTGGTCCAGTGTCCCGGACTTGTACCGAAGTACTTCGTACTTCATATCCACCAATCAGACGAGTAGAACCCATCACGATGACTGCACCCGGTCTCTTTGACTCAGGGTCAAGAGTTTCCGACACTCTCCAGGATTGATGCGATACTGTATAGACATATACATAAGTAAGGTCCTCTTCTTCTAAAACAAATATACTGTACTAATTTATTGACGTGGAGCGCTCCTATCTACATACAATCGCAAGTGCCTCGGCAAGGGAGCTACAGGCTTGCAATGACGCGCGCTTCTATTCTTAGGGCGTTCGGCGTACCTTAGGGTACTAACTGGTCTTACCGAGTATCAACTACTTGCCTTCCTGTCGCTCTATCTGTCCATCTTGTTTATAACTTCGGTCCGTATCGTTTATACTTGTGAAAGTTATGAAGTTGACCCCGGTATTTGCACTGTGTTTTGCGACGACTGCGACTGCGCTCTCCGTCCTTCACCCAGATCAAGCCCTACTTGGTGATGCTACGGACCCGGAGAAGTACCTTATTGAACTGTCGCCGGGAGAAACACGATGGGTGACAGAAGATCAGAAATGGGCTCTGCGGAGGGTACGGTCTCTCTCCATTAGCGCGCTCCTGGAGCTTTGGGGCTTCATTAAACTCTTACCTTTGGCGGCCCCCCCATTTCACCACGTAGCTAATCAGCGATTGTACTCGAGTAGGAAGGCCTGAACTTCATGGATATTACGGAGACGCCTTATCTGGGAGCTCTGAAGTATTCAAACGCCGCATCAAAGAAACCAGTTGTATTCCCGAAGAAGACGGCCTATAACGAAACGTTGAAGCCGTTGATGAAGGACTTGGAGAAGAACAACATGCGGCAGAACCTTGAGAAGTTCACCTCGTTTCATACTCGATACTACAAGTCCGAGTACGGCGCAGAGTCTTCGGCGTGGCTGTACAACAAGGTCAACCAGACGATACGTGATGCGGGAGCCGACGAATATGGCGTGCATGTGGACGTCTTCGAGCACCCATGGGGACAAAACTCCATCATTGCAACAGTGCCTGGGAAAAGCAACAAGACCGTCATAATCGGCGCACATCAGGACAGCATCAACCTTTTCTTACCCTCAATCCTGGCGGCACCCGGGGCGGACGACGATGGCAGCGGAACGGTGACGATCCTAGAGGCATTCCGCGTCTTACTTCAATCCGAAGATATTGTGAAAGGCACGGCAGCCAATCAGATCGAGTTTCATTGGTACTCGGCGGAGGAGGGAGGATTGTTAGGCAGTCAGGCGATCTTTTCGGAGTATGAGAAGGAGGGACGGGATGTGAAAGCCATGCTCCAACAGGATATGACCGGGTACATTCAAAAGACCCTCTCCGCTGGAGAACCCGAAAGTGTGGGGGTTATTACCGACTATGTCAGCCTCGAGCTCACGGAGTTCATCAAAGAGGTCATTACGGAAGTGAGTATTTCCCCCTACGGCGAAGCACAAGACGCTAACGACGCGTTCAGTACTGCGACATCCCATACGTTTTGACCAAGTGTGGATACGCCTGCAGTGGTACGTAGTAGACAGGAAGGTCAACCCTCAAGCACCCGCTAATGGAGCATTTGTAGATCACTCGTCCGCCACCAAGGCTGGTTATCCATCGGCATTTGTCATCGAGTCCGACTTCAAGTACTCTGATAGGAAGATCCACACAACCGAGGACAAACTGGAGTACCTCAACTTCAACCATATGCTGCAACATGCAAGGCTCACGTTGGGCCTGGTCTACGAACTTGCTTTTGCCAAGTTTGATTAGCTGGGATTCCTCTGCCCTTGCACCTTAAGGTACCTTATCCTGAGACAGCATACTCGGCTGCAGCAACCGGCGCAGGGTCATTCTGTCCAGATGTATTGGGTACACTGTCAAGGTAGTCACCAGCAATGCAGCCAGTCTTTCTGCTTGCTGATCTCTCCATCTTCCGCTACGATGGTCATGCGGCGCTTCGGTGTAGTTACTCGTCGGTTCTCGAAATAGAATAGAATAAACTCTGACAATACGGTACTACCTCAATACCCTCGTTCGTACCTTGCTTCTATCAGGGAGGACTCCAAGCCTGAATACCTAGCCTGAATACCTGACTAGCCTGACTAGCCTGAGCAGCTTGTGCACTCTGGCCATGGCTAAAACCAATCGGATTGACTCCATGACAACCCTTGAGACCCTCAGACCACTGCAGTGCATGACTTCCCTTGCATCCTGCAGCTGATGCTGATGCTGATGCTGTGCCCACCACTCCATGCGGCTTTGACAGCTCCCCAAGGTATCTAAAATACCCTATCTCTTTGTACCTACCCTAAGGTGGGTATGGCGGGTGATGTTTTGCCTCGCATTTGCACACGCGCAGGCTGCAAGAAGGTGTTTCGCAACATAAATGCGGGGCTGTTGGACGGCAGGGCCCCTTCCTGCACCTGCCCCATCCCCAAGTCGATTTGTACTGGAATAGTGGCATCACCTCAGCTAAAAACTTTCAAGGAGGGCATTGCCTGACTGTCCATTTCTTTCCTTTTGCTTTCATCGAGGCCTTTACTCCGTACACTCAGTCTGGTTCACTTGAGACGGCAGCGACTCAAGGAATCTCCAAAATATCCTATGACCATTCCTACCTAATCATCGAACCAGCTTCCAGTTAAAAGTCTAGGCAGTGATATTCTTACCATGGAGCGGGTCCATTCCTGTAAGATGCACAATCTCTCCAAGCTTGGTCACCAGTCTTGATGTCTTTCGTCTCTCGTTCTGTCCGTCGTTGACGCTGGTGGACATGCAGTCAACCCTTTCGCCAAGCGCGAGTCGCACACTCGAGGCGGTCTACTGGCCTACAAAGTCCTGACCATACTGTCGTGGCTCCTGGTGCTGGTCCTCAGTTTCCTCTACACCTTCGAGGCCCCCGACGACGGTCCGCACAGCGGGAAGCATGCACACAGGACGATTTGGGGACAGAACCGAGCCCATCCTACGCCGTTCGCCCTCAACAAGCTAATCACAAGTATCTATTGGTATTATACGCTCCGATCCTGAGCGTCAGCTCGAGCAGATCCGTGCTAATCAACCGGCCGAACAGGCTTGTTCTCCTGATCCTCCAAGTCGGCTATGTCTGGCATCTGTTCTCCAGTACCGCGGACTGGGTGAACCAAGCGGCCAACGTCGGGAGCCACTTCATCATCAACAACGTGCTACAGTCCGCATTCATCCTGCTGTGGGTGCGGTCGCGCTTCTGGATCGCCGAGCTTATGCTGGTCATCAACTTCTTCAACCTCATGTCGTTGTACTTCTCCCATAGCACGCCCGTGCTCCTTATCCAGATCCCGGTGATCTCTGGGCCTCTGGCGTGGACATTTGTCGCCTTGTTCTGGGATGGGGCCGCGATGGTCGGGGCACATTCGCTGCCGGCTAGGATACTGGCGAACGTGGCCATTTGGATGATTCTAGTGTTCGGCACGTTCTTCTTGGCCTTCTTCAAGGATTGGGCGATGGGATTCGAATTGACGATTCTCTCTGCATGTAAGTCATTTCGCAGTACCGTTCGAGCCATTCTTGTTGAAGCCATCGCCTGTCTTGGAGCTGTCAAGATTACTTTGGACTGTACTTTACAAAGGGGTGTTTGCTAAATTATTATAGCACTTGCTGTCGGGCAATTGACTACCAAAACCATTGCCTTGCAATGGATCTTTGCTTTCGTCATTACGGGGTTACTCGGGCTTTTCAGCACTGCCATATTCATCCCCTATGTGCTCGGCAAGGAGCTCAACTTCCGAGGAGGTAGCCCCCTGGTCAGCGAAGAGCCCGAAAGGAGGCCACTGCTGGACGACGAATAGTTCTACGACAGTCTACCCACAGGCTTGGGATACTGGAGAACGCTGGCGGTACAAAGTGGGGAAATGCTTCAAAATTGGCCTAGGAGGAACGAGAAGGGAAGCACAGAGATGAACGTTGAAAACGTGGGCGTTGTATGGAGCTGCGCAATGACAGGGCATGTTGCTACGCAGTGTGAGATACCCTTGATGGCGTGATGGGTCTTGAGCATACAGTAGTAGCAGTAGGACTCAGGCATCTTTCAGGTGTTCAGGTTGTGGTTTCAAGCGCCTTTAGCCGCTTAGACCATCTGTACCAAAAGGTCATTAGATGAATTGCTGCCAATTCATCTACTAAAGGCATATATAAGCGCCCGATATCACAACGTCAATGTACTTCGTATCGGCAGCACTTTTCAAGCTGTATGGCTGTGTGTTGTAGTGAGCACAGACGTTCAGGAGAGAGACATGACCAGTTTGCGACCACGGTGCTTTAAATCTCATATCTGGGAACATCAACAGACAATAATTGAGAAGCTGTATTTGTAGACCACCAATGCCACATGCTCACAGGCAAGCCAAACATCTCAAGCGGCATATTCCGCACTACGGCAGACCATATCGCACAAACACCGCTCTTCAAAAGCCCACAAACTCACTACCCACACCAGCTCCCGCAACATCCACCCATAACCCCCCCCCGGCAATGCCAGTCCGCTTCCCCCTCGCCATCGGCATCGGCACCGACATCTGCCACATACCCCGAATCGCCCGCATCATCACCAGGCGCGACGAAGGCGGGATCGAGAAGTTTGCGGGCAAGATCTTCAACGACTTCGAGCGGCCCATCTTCACGACGCGGCTGCAGCGCTACCGGGCGGCACGGGACGCGGCGCGCTCGGCGCCGGGCGCGTCGAAGCGCATGCCCTCGGACGGCGAGTTGGCAGCGCTGAACGCGTTTGCGCGGTGGGTGGCGGGGAGGTGAGTGGGCTCCCCTCTCCAAAACTGGGTGCAAGGGGGTTCGGATGAATGGAGATGGAAAGGGAAACGGGGCACTGATTGCGGAGCGTCCCGACCAGGTTCGCAGCCAAAGAAGCAGCCATCAAAGCCGTCACGCGGCGGCTGCACTACCGCGACGTGACGGTCCTGGTCCCGACGGACGGGGCGGGGCCGCGGCGGAAGCCCTACGCGCTGATCGAGCCGGCGGCGCGCTCGGTGCGGCTGTCGGGCGCCGTGGCGCGGCAGCGGGGCGTGGCGGTGGAGGAGGGGGCGGGGTTCGTGGTGCGGCCGAAGCTGTTACGGTGGAAGGAGCGGGCGGTGGCGAGGCTGTCGATCAGTCATGATGGCGAGTACGCGACGGCGACGGTGCTGGCGGCGGGGGAGGAAGAGGATGCGGAGAAGGAGGGGAAGGAGGAGGAGGAGGTGGTGGTGGATGATGGGAAGGGCAAGCCGATGCATGTGCCGAGTCTGGAGGATGATTTCGCGAGGATGTATGACGTGCAGCTGAACGAGTTCGTTAGGGGTGGGCAGTTGGCGCGGTTGAGGGAGTTGGAGGGTGCAGGGCGGGTTGGGCGGTGCGTTTCGTTTCATTTCGTTTGTAGAGAGGTTTGATGGGTATGGGGCGGTTGCTGACGGTGGATTTGGTGTGCAGGGCCGATGCGGAGTTGCTGGGTAGGCTGAGGGCGCTGAGGGCGGAGATGGTGGCGAGAGGGTTGCGGACTGAGCTGGATGATAAGTGGAGTGAGGGCGTTGAGGAGGTGGAGGGGGTCTAGGCTGCTCTCTGCGCGGATCCGGATTACGTGGTGGTGGGCATATGTCTGCGGGGAAGGCCAGGTTACCCTTGGGGTCAGGGACAGCTCACATCGTCATCGAAGGCGGTGGCTGACCGACTGCGGAGGGAAGCAGGTGAAGGCATGGCCATCAGGGTCTCCAAGTCGGCCGAAGCGTAATTGGCCTGCGAGGAGAGGGAGGGCTTGCGGAGAGACGGTTCGAAGAACGACACCACGCTACCGAAGCCAGGAACGAACGTACCATGTACGATAAACCACAAATACCTAGAAGAGCAAGCCACGAGCAATCGATAAATACCCAGCTTGACAACCCCGTCCATCGCTCGCACCCACCTAACTCGACTCAAATCCAATCCCAAGTCACCGACCACCCACCGCACCGATCGATAGAAAGCAACCCCCCCTTACCTCACCTCTCGAACCCCACCCCCATCACATCCTCAACAGCGCTGACGCAACCCCACCCGCTCGGTGCCCCAACCGTCCATCATGACCCGCCAGCCCACTCACTCAATCCCCTCAATCAACCCTCCCCACACTCGCTCGCTCGCTCGCGCCCATCCCACTTCCAACGCCCAAGCACACCCGATCTCATCACCCCCTCCCATAGCAAACAAACTCGCCATCCCCCCCAAACCCGCTCGACCGGGTTCGCTCCGATCCGATCCCTCGACGCCCCAAGTCGGAGCGGGGGAGGGACGAACGGCACCTGCGCCAAGAAGGCACCTCGGGTCGTTTCGAGATGCGACGGCGCTGAGTGAGGCTGAGCGAAGCTGACCCGTCTGGCCCAGGCGTTCGTGCTGGATGTCCGGTCACGAGAACGGGGGCGGGAGTGAGAGCGGAGCGAGATTTGAGATTCGAGGTGCAGGTGCAGGTTTGGGGTGGAGAGAAGGGTTCGATGCTGGCGCCCTGGGGTAGAGGGGTGGTGGAGGAGGAGCAGGAGGAGGAGGAGGAGGAAGAAGAGGAGAAGGTTACAGCTGAGATCATTGCGTGGTAGCGTGGCGTTTCGATAGAGATAAGGGGTGGTGGGCAGTGGGGTTTCGTTTGGAGAAGTGTTATCAGGCTTGCATGTATCAGGACAATTTGTGAAGACAAAGTCAGTCGAGCAGAGCGGAGTGGAACCTCGTTCATCTGATCGATTACTAACTACCCCGAGTGTACCCCATCGTCCGTCGTGCATCTTGCCACGAATCTACGTATGATCAGTCGTAGTCGCAAGGACCTTCCTCTCCCTTTTCCATTGCTTAGAGCGTTTCCGTTTCCATTTCCATTTCCGTTACCGTACGTGCTGGAGGTGATTATTGCCATACTTAGTTGAAGAAACAAGAGCGAGTGGAAAGAATTCCAAAGAAGACGGGCAGGCGGCGGAGCAAAGGAGTGGAAGACAGCGCTTTTGGACGTTGATGGCTGGTTCATTCGAGTCCGGTTCGGTGCGAGCAGAATCTTGGTATCTAAAGCGGTTGATGGAAATGCAGATCGTCGTGTGTGTGTGGTATGTCGATGTTGAACTGCGAACGCGAAGAACGGATCGAAGAGGTCTCGTGTGGTCACGTCATTTGTTGGCCATGTGGTCGTTGATGCCCTTGAGCTCGACTTCGCTGGAAGTTGATGGCATTGTCAGCGTTAAGTTACTTTCCACACCGATGGACGGCTCCCTAAGCCCGAATCGATTGGGTAGAAATCCGAGTGCAACGACATGTACGTAGTACGTGGGGCACCAGGCTCTCGGACTTAGGTAGCAACAAGAGTACGAGGTGCTGAAGAGGGGCAGGGGAAACAACAAGCGAACGTAGACCCTGCAGCAAATCGACCGACAGAACGCAATTGCGTGGTTTCATGTAACTTGATCGCGGCTGATGGAAAAATGGGTCCCGGAAAGAAGAAAACAGTAGGGGGGACACGTACAAGACTAAATCGGCTCGGGCTGGGATGTGTCCAGGAAAGCCGCTGTTTGCGCCCATCGGGCCCTAGTCAGTTCATATTTCTTCTCCGGCAGCGGGAATTTAAAGCCGTGCAATATATTTCCCCCAATTCCATCGTGCAGTGCCAGGAATCTCGATGGACGTCGAGAACGTCGAGATCGAAGAAGGAGGGGGGAAAGAGCAGGGAGAAGAGGTTGTCTTGGCTCACCGGTCCCCATAGGCATAGTCACTGTGCAGGAACGAGGTTTGTCAGCATGAACGATGGGATAGGTACGAAGTACTAGAGGGGCTCTAGATGTAGGTACCTGGTGATGGTCAGGATGCTCTTCTCGCCTAAGGTCATGTCCATGACACCTTCATCCCAGCCTGCCGCTTGACCGTTAACAACCCTTCCACCGTGACGGTCAAGGCCGTCAGAAGTTGGATCCCTGTTTAGTCCTACCTTGGATGACCTTTCCTACTCCAATTCGTGGCTTGAAGTCCCCACGGCCGATGGACGAGTCGAACCTGTCAACACACCTCGACTCAGCTTGCTTCTTCCTTGGAATTTGGGGGACTTTGGCCAAGGTGGGAGGGAGATGGCAGGCCTCCGACTCGTTGAGTGGGGGAGGGGGTGCTCAGAGCTTACTCTTTGCCCCGGAACTCATCGTCCTTCTGTTTGGGGTCGTACAGGCAGCCGGTATATTCGATGGTCACCTCGTCACCTTTCTTCGGCTTGTCGACGCCATTGCCCGGCTCAAGAACCTTGCGAGTGACTCCCATGGTGATCGTCGTGGATAGTTGAGACGAGTATCGTAGGCTATCTTGAACAAATGTATGGCAGACTAAGGTAGTCCGAGTGAGTCCGCTGCCTACGTATAACGATGTAGGTTCACTAGGATGTGTGCGTGTTCGACTGCAAGGACTGAAGCTCTGAAGCTTAAAGAGAACGGAACGATCAGTCTACTTAAAGGCTTTTTTTCGAGCTTCGAGCTTCGAGCTTGGATCGAAACTCACCCCGTGTTACTAAAACTTACACGGGAGGCCCGAGTTCGGGGAAGGGGGAACGAGAGGTAAGGGCGACGGGGAAAGGCGGAAGGCGTGAATGGTGTTGTTTTTTGCATTCCTAGATTGAGCGGCCTTGACATCGAGCCTGTGTTAGAGCGGACGGAGAAGTCTCCCCTTTTGCACCAACGATGCATGTCCAGCCCGCCAATTGGTGCGTGAATGGGTACTGTAGATGACTAGGCTCATCCCGTAATCGTAGTCCACATGATGCTGTAGATGGGCAGTCACTGCTACTTTCTCCTGCTAGATCCTGTCCATGGGATAGATCCAGCGAGACAGAAGAGATACAGATGGGGTAATGGTGAAATGATGTGCTAAGTGACACCGATCACGACGGCGCACGGTGCCCTGGTCGGTGGGGCGCGGATGAAGCTATATCTGAGGCGTCACTAGAATCGAGACAGTATGTAAGTTAGGTATGCCACTGTGTTATAAACGAAGCCATGGCTGCGATTGTGACTACTTATGGCGGCGCCAACAGGTATACCGTGCGAGCGAATAACCGGACTTGCACTGTATGCCTCCAACTAATAGGTTAAAGCGAGTGAGACAGAACTGAAGGAGAACGTAGTCGTCGACAAGAGCGCGATGAGGCGAGAAAAAGCCATCAGATGCAGGCGTCCCGCAGTCGATGCAGGCAAGTGAAGATCGGTGTAAAGCCGGGAACGCCTATGTGATGATCTTACCGACCGGCTGTCTTGACGTTCTTCTCTAAATGGTATCATTGGTCCTGTTACTGTTGTTCGATCGTAATACTAATGACGGGCTGATGAGCAAACATCCACGCCGGCTCCAGAATGGCTCCATCCACGCAAGTAGCGTAATGTGATTACTGTGTTTCATCGAACAAGCCATCTTCCGCCTTGGTTGTGCAGTACCATACCTACAAGAAACCTGGTGAGTATAGTACGTGCAGGACTTTACCCATCAGAGGACCGTCGTTGGTCTTATCATCATTTGTGGAATGAGACCTGCGCACCGTATAGGCAATCGAATCCTGAAATGACTGCATGAGGTATGTAGGGTTTTTAAGGTAAGGCAGGGTCGAGTTGGAACTGTCCAAGGCCCCGGTACCGGGCATCCAAGGGAATGGTAGAGCTGTGATTTTGTTATTCGGCGTGTTATGCCTGTACGAGAGTAACTTATGTAGGTAGGGACGGATGGAATGCCCTAACGATAAGATAGATTGGCCGTGGGATGGATGGATGTTAACATAAAATAGAAATCAAATCGGTGGATTCGTTGGCTTGCAGTATCGACGTCGACATCGACGTCGACATGGACATGGATGGGACATGGGTATCACTTTGACTTTTGATATGTGACATGTAATATTATATCTCTCAGGTACAGCTACTCTAAGTTGCCTGCAGTTTGCCGTCAATTAAATCACTGAAAACCTGGATTTAACCATGATATCACTTACCACATCACCAGTGGGGGTGCATATGATTTCCTTATGAATACCTTGAGCTGGACAGGACAGGGTCTGGACGATGATGAGCTAGCTATCTTATCGACGGTTCGCTGGAATATTGGGAACGCCATCCCCGTTTGCTCCCACTCGACTGGTAGACTGGCACCTTTGTGGCTGACCGGCGCGGTTCCAATGAGTAAAAGTAACCAAGCGGATACTGGAGTGACTCGCACTTGGATCAAGTGGCTGCTGCGTACAAACGCAGCCCACTGTTAGTGCATCATGCTTGTGTCAAGACAGAGAGTCTTCCGGCTCAAGAGCACTGCCGATTCTTACAATTAGTGTGTCGGTTGGGATCTCGTGCATCCATCAGGCTCGAATGCTTCATGTCTTCTTTGAGGTAGGCAGTCCGTCGCTGAGAAGGGCCGACTGCGGTCGCGGAAGATGATCGAGGCGTGGAGGAGCCGGGGTCGATGCCTGTAGGGATACTCTCGTGATGAATACCTAGCTATATGTCGTAGGCCAAGCCGTCACTTGAGCACGACTGCCCCTGTGTGGATAGGCATGGGTCAGGCCCACCTTGTCGACACTTGCTTACATGCTCCTGGCCATCGCATGGGTGTAGCTGGCATATATTATGCGTGGGGCAGCGAAAGATAAATTCCGTAGCTGGCGGCATTGGTCAAAGGAAGACGAGGGTAGACTGTTGAGCACAGAGACTCGACGATTGGCTGACTTGCTGACGGACAGCCAAGTACGGTGAGGCAATGTTAGAGGCGATACCGTGGCATATTGGTAGCCCATCGTGGAGCTGCTATGCTCAATCGTCGGTTCAAACAGCAAGCCGGCGCCGTTTCTCCCTCCGTACAATCTTGAGACATCCGTACTCAATCAGCTTTTAGGGGTCTCTTCAGGGAAGCCATCATTCGACCGTCCCACACGCCAGAAGGCGTGACGCTTGAGCTCCGCCAAGCTAGCCGACGACACTGACACATTTGGAAAACGGTGATCGAAAGCGACACCCCCACGCTCGAGGAAGTGCACCTCCTTGATCCCAGTCTCCTCGACGAATTGGAGCACTCTCTCATAGTTCGTCCCAACCTGCTCAACCCCATGACTGTCGTCCGACAAGGTAAAGCGGCCACCCATCGCAAGAAAGGCCTGCCAAGAAAATGTCAGCACCCTCCAATCTACGCTCCAAGCTCCTCGACTCCGCAACACTTTCGTCATCGACAAAAAACTAACCCGACAAATCTCCGCCCCGGGATACGGCTCCCGCAACCCCTTCCGCAGCCCCGCCGCATTAACCTCCACCAACCCACCATACGCCACCACGACCCTCAAATTCCGCTCCACCCTCTCCCACACCCCCGGCCACCGCCTAAAACCCCCCTCCCTATCCGCACTCAACAGCTTCACGAGATCAAAATGCCCCACCACCACGGGCCTTAACGCCCGCACCATATTGAACTGCGCGTCAAAGTACTCCTCCGCCAGCCGCTCGTCGGTACCCCCCACCCGCTCGCGCGCCGCCCCGTACGAGCGCGCGTCGTAGTCGATCGGGATGCCGTGCACGTGGTGCACCGAGCCGACGAAGAGGTCGAAGGCGTATTTTGCGAGTAAGCCCTCGATCCATTGCTGTGATATTGGGCGGATCCAGTCGATTTCGACGCCGATTAGAATTGTGATGTGGGAGGCGTATTTGTCGCGTAGTCGGAGGGCTTCGTGGTGGTAGGCGTCGAAGAGCGCTGCGAGCGTGGCGGGTGTGGTGGAGGTTGTGATCTGGATGCCGGCGGCTCAGTTCTGGACCCGATTGGCGAGGCACGCGGGGTGAAGGGGGGGGGACTGGCCTCGTCTGGGTAGAGGTCGGCTTGTTCGCGCGGCATGTGCTCGGTCAGGGCGAAGACGGTCATGCGCCGGGTGATGGCCGTTTGGATCATTTCTTCCAACGTGTTGGTGGCGTGCCCGCAGAACTGGCCGGAATGGCTGTGGTGGGAGAATGGCATGTCTGACGATGATGAGACGGATGATGGATGCATAAGAGTCGCAATTGGTGAGGTTGGAAATGTGTATAGAGGACTTCGGTCAACCACCCCCGCAGATGCAGATAACAATTGCCAGTGAATGATCTAGCAAAAGAACCAACCCCGAGTTGAGGTAAAGTAAGTCATAATTCAAAGCCACCCATGTAAAGAGATAATGCACACCGTTGGTATCCCGAGCTCAAGCACCCGGTCGTGAGAAAATTGTGAGTGGGGCGAGATAGAAATTATATTGTGGTCGCTGTACATACAGCTATTCTTAGAATGTTGGCTTCAAGGGACACATAACAAGAATTTGTAGAAAATAAACAGTAAAATCTGTCTAAATTCTCTTTTCTCTAATCATCATTCACAAAATCAATCTCACTGCCTTTCTCAACATCATCATTGTCACTGTCACTATGAAACATTCTCATAGTCTTGATCACAACATCAGAGACAATATATAAATAAATTTAAAGTGTGAAATGTCACTCAAGATTATAGTGAAGATCACAGAATATAGTTAAAAATATATTGAGAGAATGTGAAGAAATCTATAAAATTAAGAGTTAATCACTGTACTTAAATTGTTTAAATTAAGAATATTAAGACTACTTACAGTTACTATAACAGAGATAAATCTCAATCTAGAGAGAGAAATCTGATTTATTAACAATTAATATAGAAAGTACTTAATTTTCTTAACAATCAATTCATAGCATATCTGAACAAGATGCAGAGATATATTTAATATAAATATGAAATTTAGATCAGCATTAATACTGTCAGTCTCATCATTAAATAAGTTAATTAATCAAGAAAGCAGATAAGCATTCTTTTATCACTGTTACTGTTACTAAAAAGATGATTTTTAATGTTAAAAATGAGTTATTGAATGTTCTTAAAAGATTTATAACAATTAAATGATGTAGCTAAGTAGTTAACATGCTAATTAGCTAATCTTTATTGATAAAAATGCTGTCAATCTCTGTACTGCAGACAGAAAGTTTGATTAAGCTGTTATGAGAAAATGAATAGTTATGAAGAAGTTTTTTTAAAAAGAAAAGCATTACAGCATTTTTTCAGCATATATAATTGATGACTATATTGCTTAAGAGATCTATGAGAAAGAAATGAACAAAAAAATATTCAATATTTTCATTTAAAAGAAGATCTTATCTTTATATAAGTAATTTTCAGAGTTATGCAGTGTTCTATGCATAAATAATTGTGAAATACATCATTCAGAGATAAGTCTTCATACTAATATAAGTATTTTTACTATTGCTATTGCTAATCTCAGTGACAGAAACTTACAGTTATGTATTATAAGATCAGTATCATTTTTGTATTTCTTTTTTTCTATTTATCAAACTATAACTTTATCAAGAAGTTGTTTAGTGAGCTAAAGATATAAATGTAAAGACATAAGACATTGATGAAGAGATTTAAAAATAAGTTTTCAGCATTTATTTATATGACTGTACAGAAGTATAAGATGAAAGATAATTCAGAAAGACATTTTTGAAACAGCTTTATTAATTGTACATAAATATATTATTATAATAAATTAACTATCATTTCTCATTGTCTTTAACATTTACAATGCTTTCTACTTCTTCTTAAAATCATAAATCTCTGTAAAATAAATCTCTATAATTATTACATATTTTTTTTTCTTTTAATATGAATGTAAGACTTTCTTTAATCATCATTTAAGATTAACTAAAATGCTTAACTTTCTTTATGTTTATTTAGTAATTAACTGTATATTCTGTGAATTGTACATCTCTTTTAAAAGAATATCACAATAATTTATTAATTATATTTTCAAAGTAAAATGTTTTCACTTAAATTAAGTAAAGAAGTTCTGCAGTTATATTTTAGAATTGATGCTTAAGTTGAGTAAACTGCTGACAAATGATACTGTAGACAGTATTGATGAAGATGTAATGAAATGTGTCTTTTATGAAGACTGTAAAGTCTGCAGTGAAGATAATGAAGACAGTGAAAATAATAAAGATGATGAAGAAGACAGTGAAGACATAAACTGTGAAGAAAGCAGTTGAGAAGAAGATAAAGAAGAAGAGTATTGAGCTGAGATGTATAAAATATAATGTGAAGATTGTGAAGACTGTAAAGACTGTAAAGAAGAAGAAAAATATTGTAATGCTGTAATTAATGAAGTTAATAATTTTAGTATAGTTTTAACATCACTGAAAGAAACTGCAGAGATAAAGATTTCTGATGTTGATGTTGATGCTGATGAGAAAGTGTAAATTTGAATGAGATGAGATGATGAAGATGTTGTGAATATTAATGATATGAAAAAGAAAGAAGACAGTATAATTAATGATAAGATTTTCTTCTTTAATTAATTAATTAACATGATCTTTATGTTGATGAGTAATGCATAAATTGTTACTTTATTCTTATTAACAGTCTTTGTTCACATTTAAATAACTGCAGAATTGAGAATCTTATGAATGCTGTTGTAAGAAAGATAGTAATGATCATAATTGAGATATATCTTGTTACTACATTAATAATGAATAACAATAACATTTAATGTATAATTAATGTTCTTTAAAATCTTTACACATTGATCTGCATTCTTCTTATATATCATAGTAGCTGTTCTCTGATATTTATTAGCAAAGACATTAAAAATCAATGAAAAAAGAAAATAAATTTATATTTAATGCTTAAATTTATTTTTCTTCTTTATAACTTTTTTCTTTGCTGACTTCTCACTTACTGTAATGATATTCTCTGCTGTCTTTCTATCTCAGTCAGCTCTTATAATGACTGTTATTTCTTTTCTTTTATTATTATCTTACAATTTAACAAGATTCTTCACTTTCTATTAATTATTTATGTTTCTAAAAATTACAGTGATCACAACATTCTTCTTTACAGCTAAACAGTTAATCTTAATTCTTGTTCAGTGTCTATAATAAAAGTATTTTCTCTCATTACAGTATTTCTTGATCACTGCTGACTGCTTAAGATCTTAAATTCTTTACATAAAGCTCTTTTCTTTCTCATTCAATTTAAAGACATTCAAGTTCTCATTTATTAATTTCTCATTCAGATATACTGTATAAAACACAATATATTGTATGAATGACACTGAATCTTTGTTGATAGCAACATTGAGATTGAGAATCTTAATAAGATTATTGTCAAGATTCAGTGAACAGACTGATGTGAATACTGATATAAACATTGATTTTTGTGTTACAGAAGACTTCTTCTTTACAGAAGAAGTCTTTATAAGAGTCTTTTGTTTTATCATAGTAATGACAACAATGATGATGTTGAGAAAGGCAGTGAGATCAATTTTGTGAATGATGATTAGAGAAAAGAGAATTTAGACAGATTTTACTGTTTATTTTCTACAAATTCTTGCTATGTGTTCCTTGAAGCCAACATTCTAAGAATAGCTGTAACGGCACCTACAGAAATCTCACATCATGAGCAACTTTCATCATAAAAACTTGACAACAGAAACATGTCCCACTTCTCATTCAAACATGTCATACCTGGTGTGTAAGCTGACTCCACCCAAGAAAGACTCTGCGGCTTTCACACATGTCACCAGCTTCATATCTAATTTCTGGGAATGCAATATCATCTTTGATTCTATGAAACGAAAGACATAGTTCACGCATCTTCGTATCAGAATGACTAAAAGACTTCTTCTCTCACTTCATCAGCCCTGAAAGAAGAACTGACCACTGCGATGTATCATGAACGCACACAAGCCTTGATGCCAGATGACCACGAGCAAATCCATGTTCACTGAAAGCATGCAGGCTTTCTTGAGATGTTTCAAAAGGAAAGATTCAAGATGCTCTGTGCGAATGCCCTTCTTGAGCTTGCACGTCTTTGTCGGCATGAGGTAATTCAATCGGAGCTGGTGGATGATCCATCAACGAGAGAAGGCTACTACAGCAATTTGCCGCAAAATGTGACCGATGTGCAACTCCAAGACCTAAAGGTGCCCACCACCAGAGTACTGACGCTCACTTCGAAATATCAAGAAGGTACCTTATGTAAATTCCTCTTCTTTCTCTTATAACCTGCTAAAGTAAGGCTCTAGTTTGTTGAGGCACGGAATCAACAAGCACATGAGACGGCCGGAGGATCGACCCAGCGACCTTCTTGATGGGCAGTTTAAGGAAGGTCATAGCATTCAATTTGTGGAAAGACATCTTTCCACTAGTCTACAGGGCAAGAGTTGAGGAACTAGCTGCCCGGGGACAAGGGAATAGAACAACGGTTGATGTATGGCTTGCCTACTTAGGTACTGACATACGACAACTCAACTCTGTAGCGTCCTACTTATCATCCCAATAGCAGAACATACTGGCAATACAAAGAGTCTAGATCAACCCTCCATTCAATTCCGACGAGATAAGATCAGATCAGGTCCATTAAATATACACGGGTAACCTCCACTCTCCGCACCGGACCGACCTATCTCTTTCCTCCCAACCCCACTCGCACCTCCCCCCACCCTAAAGCGGTTGAAAAGAGAAAAAGAACAAAAGATCCATCTCCAATCCCGGGAAGATGGGACGATCTAGATAGGTTTAGATAAAAACCCCGGGAGAATCGGTCAAGCGGGCCAGTAAATAAAACGTTGAAAAGAGGTAGGGGTTTAGCAAGGTAGGTAGTAAAGAAGAAGGCGTCCATCCAACGCCAAGATTTTGTAAGAGAAATAAAAGAGCGGGATGGAAAGAGGAAGCACAAAAAGGGGTGAGCCTCGCTCGTAGACAATCGGATGGTGGGGGTTGTGGTTGTGGAAGTGGTAGTGTACATTGCGCTTGCTTCTAAACATGAATCGCTCAATTCCAACCTAGCGAATTCTCCGCCATGACGGGCGCGCTGATCTGTGCTCTTGTGCTCCCGCTCCTTCCGCTGTTGCGGCTGTCTCGGCCGTCGTAACCGGGCGTCACGCTCCTCCAGCCATCGCCCCGGCCACCGCTCATCAGAGCGGCGCTGGCACCGCCCCCGGAGCTCTGGACCATGTCGGCCGTGTCGATCAAGGAACGCGATCGGTAATGCCCCTGTCTTTTCCTTCGGTACCGCCGGGCAACGAAGAACATGGCAGCACCGTAGACGGCGGCGCCCGCGACAACACCCACACCGATCCCGACAGATGTTCCCTTGACGGAGGATGAGCTATCCGCATTGCCGCCCAACGGGGCACCATCACCGGGTCCGGCAGACGCAGAGGCCCCAGTATTGCCGTTTGCGTATGTACCCGAGGAGCCGCCTCCATACGGTTGGTTTGCCAGTATCCCGAAGGCTGGATCGATCCTTGCCATGAGCATGTTGGTGCTGCTGTCCGGGTTTCTATAGATCAGTGAAGGCGGGGTGAGCAAATCAAGCCTGAGGCGGTCGACCATATCGGTGGGAATATAGGCCATGGCAAGGGTGGCGAAGTAGTTGTGTCCAGGTGTCCCGGTCAAGTTAATGGCTTCGAGTCGCTGCATCTTGACTTGGTTTGGGTTAATGCCGAGATCGAATGCAATACCTTTTGGTGTATATGAGAAAATCTGTCGCTGAGTGACGGGATGGTCGAGGACGAATTGGTAGTTGAGCGAGTAGTTGAAGCCGATCTGAATTAGCGTCGTGTTCGCTGGTTGCGCAGGCGGACCGCCTTGAGGAACAATGATCAGGGGTTGGTCTGTTGGAATCGAAGCCGTACTAGACTTCGTTTGTGAGGCAGTATTGGTGTTGGACGGCTGAACGAGGAGGCTTGAGGGCATGAATTCAGTCGTAGCGCTATCAGTTCCAGTCGCTTTGACGCTCTGCGGGCCTGGTGAAGATGTTGTGATACCTGACGATCCAGCAGCTGTAACAGAAGGTTGGATTGACGTTGACGCTGCTAGCTGAGAACCGGTTACTGATGACAATGCCGAACCAGTGGCACTCCCCGTCGGCCCGGTAGTTGTCGCGGTTAGGCTGCTTGCTATAGAGCCAGTGATGGTAGCTGTAGCAGATCCGGTACTTATCAAGGAGGTCCCACTGCTTCCATATACGATGCTTGTTGCAGACGTAGACCCGCTTGAACCGACGCTAGTAGATGTACCGTGCGCTGTGGCCTGTTCGCTGGCGGCGGATGATGTTGCAGAAGCTGAGACTGACCCAGAGGGAGTCACAGATAAGCCGGCTGCTATGGATGACGAACCAGGGATTCCTGACGAGCCAGAACTGACTGTAGCGGAGGGGTGAACACTGGCTGTAGAGGGCTGACCAGCACTGCCTGTAGAGGACTGACCGGCGGTGCCTGTCGAGGACTGACCAGCACTGGCTGCAGCGGAGGAACTACCACTGCCTGTAGAGTGTTGACTAGCGCTGCCTGTAGAGGACTGACCAGCACTGATGGCTGAGGACAGACCAGTCGGAATCGACGAGGAACCAGTCGGGATTAACGAGGTACCAGGTAGGGCAGTCGAAATACCAGATGGGACAGACGTAACACCAGTCCCTAAGCTTGATCTTACAGAAGACGCTGCACTACCAGACGTCAGTTGCGACAAAATACTGCTGAGTGCAGGCGCTAACGTCGGGGATGTGGTCACGCCTGCAGGAGCGGATGTGGTCGTTCCAATGGTGGACGTGTGCGAACTAGGCGTACCGATAGTTACCCCAGCAAGTATTGAGGATATTGCAGACGAAACACTCGGAATTATTCCTTGAGCGGTCGACGATCTAACCGAGCTTGTAACTCCGGTAGATGGTGGCAAGGTCAGAGGAGATGCGGTACTAGTCGGAACTGTACTGGACACGCGTGTAGGCACCGTGGTAGTGGCGGACATTAAGGGGATGATCACGCCCGGAGTCGACGATGGTAGGGAACTTGATCCTTTGCCCGTCGTTGCTGTCACTGTCGAGCCTGACGCAGTGCTAGGATGAGTGCTGAGTGGTAGGGGCACTGCTGGGAGGCTTGTAGATGTGACGCCTAACAAACTGGATATCAGGCTAGACAATCCTCCCGTTGCGCTCTCTGTCGAGCTTGCATGTGCTGACGTCGAGCCCGAAGCTCGTGAGGTAGGCAAAGCTGGGAGCACAATGCTTCCACTTCCACTTGGACTGCTGGATTGGACAGACAAGCTGCCAGTCCCAGCAGAAGATGAAGGGGAGCTATGTGTGATGCTGGACGGAGCGGAGCCGCTCGTTGACGCCGTTGAGACTGACGAACCTGATCCACTTGATGCCCCTGAGCCACCCGAGACCGAGCCACTCGATGCTGAGCCAGTTGAAGGGGCTGTTCCAATTGGTGTACCTGATCCACTTGGTGTGCCTAATCCACTTGTTGTACCTGATCCACTTGTTATGCCTGAGGCACCCAAAATCGAGCCGCTCGACGCTGAGCCAGTTGAAGGGCTTGTGCCGCTTGGAGTACCTGTTCCAATGGGTTTACCTGATCCATTCGTTGTACCTGATCCACTTGTTGTACCCAATCCACTGAGACTTGGCGCCACAGAAGGCAAAGTCCCTGGTGGTACGCCCACAACACTACTTGCGACTGATTGTCCCACGCTTGTAGCAGCGGATATAATCGACGCAACCGAAGAGAGTGGAGATGCCGGAGCATTTGTAAGACCGGGTACTGATGTCGCACTCGGTGAGTTCGAGTTCGAGAGGATCCCGGAGGGGCCGAAGGTGATTCCAGTGCCAGTAACCGCGGTCGCGACGGATGCTGTTGCTGACGAAGCAGGTGCTGCAGAGGCGCTTGGCGATACTATGATTAACGGAATGACGCCACCGGATGCAGCCGACTGAGATATTGCCGAGGCGGCGGAAGAAACGGCTGATAAGCTTGGTACCACCGCGATTGGAGCAGCACTGCCAGTAGACCCTGCTGACCCAGAGGATGCAGACGAGCTCGGTGGTACTATAACGGTGGAAGCAACACCACTTGAGCCAGCAGTTCCAGATAGTACCAAAGCGGCAGAAGAAACGGCTGATAAGCTAGGTACCACCGCGATTGGAGTAACACTGCCAGTAGACCCTGCTGACCCAGAGGATGCAGACGAGCTCGGTGGTACTACAACAGTGGAAGCAACACCACTTAAGCCAGCAGTTCCAGATAGTACCGAAGCGGCGGAAGAAACGGCTGATAAGCTAGGTACCACCACGATTGGAGGAACACTGCCTGTAGATCCTGCTGACCCAGAGGATGCAGACAAGATCGGTAGTACTACAGCAGTGGAAGCAACACCACTTGAGCCAGCTGTTCCAGATAGTACCGGGGCAGCAGAGGATACGGCGGATAAGGTTGATAGCACCACACTCGCCGGAGCAGCACCTGTAGAAGTAGGGTTCGAGGGAACCACATTCGTAGGCACAATGTCCGTAGACGTAGTCGCAGATGATCCTGGAACGACTATTGACGGTAATCCATTACCAGAAGCGACCCTCGACTCGACGCTTGAGATTGCACTCGCAACCGACGGAACTGTGACCGACGGTACTGTGACTGACGGTACTGTGACTGACTGTACTGTGACTGACGGAACTGTGACTGACGGAACTGTGACTGACGGAACTGTGACTGACGGAACTGTGACTGACGGAACTGTGACTGACGGAACTGTGACTGACGGAACTGTGACTGACGGAACTGTGACTGACGGAACTGTGACCGGCAATGGAAGGACGTCCGTATGGGATTGGCTGACGGAGGAGCCCCCAGCTGAGGCGATGGTCTCGGAGCTTGCCTGGTTCGGAGCAGATGTGCCTGTTGAAGCGGTTGCGCTTCCAGCCGATTGGGAAGCCGCTGTGCCACTCGGTGCAGCACTTGCCGAGGGAAGAAGGCTGGCAGAAGCTGGAACACTCGAAGCCGATGCCGAAGGCACTGCTGACGCCGCGGCAGAACCGGATGGCGTTGTGCGGCTGGAGCCGGCAACTAAAACACTAGAAGCTGGGGGTACGCTTGATGCCAAGTTTGTTGATGGTGATGGAGAGCTAGAGTCAACGCTTGGAACATCGGAAGCTGACGGTACGCTTGATGCTGAAGGTACGCTTGTTGCTGAAGGAACGCTTGATGCTGCATTTGTAGATGGCGACGGGGAGCTAGAGCCAGCATTCAGAACGCTGGAAGCTGAAGGTACGCTTGATGCTGCATTTGTAGATGGTGACGGGGAGCTAGAGCCAGCACTTGGAATGCTTGATGCTGCATTTGTAGATGGCGACGGGGAGCTAGAGCCAGCATTCAGAACGCTGGAAGCCGAAGGTACGCTTGATGCTGCATTTGTAGATGGTGACGGGGAGCTAGAGCCAGCACTTGGAATGCTTGATGTTGAAGGTATGCTTGATGCTGCGTTTGTAGATGGTGATGGGGAGCTAGAGCCAGCATTTGAAACGCTGGAAGCTGAAGGTACGCTTGATGCTGGACTTTGCAATGGCGACGTAGAGCTAGAGCCAGCACTTGGAACGCTGGAAGCTGAGGGTATGCTTGATGCCGAAGGTACGCTTGGTGCTGAATTTGTTGATGGCAACGTTATTGATGGCAACGCCGTTGAGACCAAAGTCGTAGCCGAACCGCTCAAGGCTGATGCAGATGATGCCGGTTCCGCTGATGCGGGCGCCGGGTTTGACGGGACTGGTGCTGGTCTGTTGCCTAATGGTCCACTTGAGCCAGCTCTGGAACTTCCAGTACCCGGCGTCGGTTCCACCGTAACGGTCATCGTACCTACAATGGTCGTGGTTCCCGGACTAAGAACTCCATCTGTTTTTGACGACGGACTCCGTGAATTTGGATGACCGCTTGTCGAGGCTTGAGAGACTGACAATAAGCTGCTGAGTAATGACTCAAGGGAGGACATCTGACGAGTGGTCAAGCTGGATGACTCCGAAGTCGACTCCACCAACGTGGTCGTTGCAGGAGCAGTCGTGTTCGTTACGATCCGACGTTTGATGACCCGAGGGAAGTAGTACTTCGGCCTATCCGCTGCTGCCGTCGGCATGGGTGCTGGTGCTGCCTCGGCAAAGCACAAGATGGGACTGAGACTCGACACCATGACGAGCACGGCCGCCCACCGGGCAGATGAACTCCGCATTCTGACCAAGTGGCTAAGTTGCGCCTGCTAGAATTCGCTGAGGGTGAGAAAGTAAGAGATTTAAGGTTTTCCGATGTTGATATCTACGCACAGTCAGATCCGAACGCGATCTTCGAAGGGTGGGCCACACTCACCGTCAGGGTCGGTAGAAACGAGTGAATTTGACAGGTCAATATGGTGTAAAGAGCGTCTAATGGCCGAATGAGTTAGTATTTGATTGAATGATTCAGTCTGAGTGTACGGAGTAAAGCCTTGCTGCGCCGCACAAGCTCGGCGCTTCCAGGTGATGGAGTCTGGGTCGTGATCGGTGAAGATTCAATGCGGAGCGGATGTACTCACGACGTCTATCCCAGCGGTTTCCGTAATACTTACACCAGATCTTCAAAGGAGCGTGAAGGACAACAAAGCCCTGAAAGGATTGACCGAGAGTGCTATATGCCGGTTCCGTTTCCCCTTCACCCACTTTTAATTCTGGTTGTGTATTCGAAAGAATGGGACCTCCTATCGTGTAAATTGAGTATTGTTGTTCGTGACTCGTGCGTGTCGTCGATGTAAATGATGCTGATGCTCGCTCAGTTCCCCGACGAGGGCGAGAAGACTTGATTACGATGCGCGTCTCCTTTGTCCGTCGACGCTGAGCCGTCTCTTACTTTCGCGTGTGCCACCGCAACTGATGTGACTCAATGGGCCTTTATTGCCTTGCGCAGCCAGTGTGCCGAGAATGGATGTCGAACAAAGAAACACCTCTTTATGTCTTCCTAAAACGATGACCTCAACAAAGTCCAGATCCCTACACAGAAACTGTATTTGTCAAAGCTCGACGGTGGTGTATGTAGAAGTTATTGTAACCTTGCTTCGCTCGAGTGCGAGGTTGACGTTGGGACGCAAGGGCTTCAATAAGGATCGTCGATTTTTCAAGATGGCTGTCGTACAAGGAAACTTCCAGGAGCGACCGTGACGGCTTCGTTCAGACTCGCTGGAATCGTAGTAACAGGCAAAGGCCGATATATTGGAAGGCGAAAGAAGATGAAAGGATGCCAAACGAATGTGGTAGGATTTTGCTAGAAAATCCGGATGAATGTCGTCAGTAATGAGTGTAAGGGCGCGACGAGATTGGGGGTTGATTGATGGTTGTTGATCCGGTCAATCTCCTCCAGCGCCCAAATAAATTGTTTTACTTGTCGATGTGCGAATGTGCTCCTTGTCGACGAAATGGATTACAAGGACGACGAGGGCGCAACATCGGTGGTTGCTGGCGGATGGTGAGGTGTCGAGGTCGGGGATGGGATGGGAGCAGCAGGAGTTGAGAGTACCTTACGAAGTACCGTAGGTGGTACCTTGGGTAGAGTTCGAAGGCATTAATATTATTATCGACCAAGGTACGGGACGGTAACGAGATTGGCAGATGGGCAGATTTTGCATGGCAGGGTCCGAGTCAGGTAAGTAATGTGCCTAAGTTAGTGGTAATTTAGCAAATAAGGTACATAAGGTACCTTCCTAAGAGACAGCTGGTCAAAAGAGTACCTCAAAGAAGCCCATTCGTCCACTCCCTTACGTTATCTTATCAGATTCTTGAGGTATCTTTACTAAGGTAGGTACTGTATCTAGCTGAAGTACTGTATGAGTAAGATACCAGCATTACGCTGTACCGAGTGGTATTATTATGTTATTAGGGACACTACTGATCGAAGATTATTGGCGACACAGAAGAGTCAAGAGAGCCTGGTGACAAAATAGATTAAATTACCTAGATTAAATTAATTAGTCACCTTATTGTGGAGGAGTAGACCTGGATTTAGTGTCCTTTCAAGATTCAAGAGGATCAGCTTGGACTGCACACAGTACCTTAACATTTAACATTTACCTAGATCCATCTGAAAGTCGAATCAGCCTGCAATTGTTAAGCCCTACCTGTAGGGACAGAAAGAATGAGTCGTAATAATTGATGATGATAATATAAACAACATTGGCTGCCGCACTTATATAGATTTCTTTTTGTATTATTCCATATTAAATAAGGTAATAAGAAGCACGTAAGGCAAGGGCAAGGCAAGGCGAGGGCTGCTGACAAGGGCGCTTATACAGCCATGCGGTTCGCTCGACCGTACCCTTCTCCTGACATATATATTCCCGACCGTTGGGGCTCATCAAAGCTTACCTTACAGTACAGGAACCCAGAGGCCTAAATACAGTGGAGCACCAGGTGACTCCAGGCAGTACAAATAGTATCCATCTATCTATAACTTTCCTCCTTTCGAGACCCTCCTTACCTACTAGGTCAACATGGCACAGCCCAAGCGGTCCCAAATGTCATTAATAGGGTGCGTACTTCATAGAGTCCTTTTCGGTCACAGATGCTCCTCCAGTTCGTCCGTCTTCACATGCACAGCTGCAAGGGCTTGTCGGTGAACGGCAGCGCTCACACGGAAGCTGACCGATCGAGAAGGCCCAAATCCCGATGGAGCAATCAACCCTGGTGCGTCACATTTTCATTGTTACCTGGTATCCTCCTGTTCCCCCTCAGTTAAGCACTGCTCAGACAGTCTGTACCTATTGATACAGCTGAATCCAGTACATTGATTCCATCTATCAACTTTGAATTCTCCTCTGCCCATGACGCATTAACATCGTTGTTCAGATTTCTGAATTCGAGCGCCTTGATGATCAGATCAACCTTACGAAGCTACTTCGAAAGAACTATGGTAAGCGCGAGTAAGATCGTCTTCAATACATGAAATAATACACAGAACATAGGTAAGGTAATCTATAGAATCATTTACCATACACCCTCAATCTCAATATAAGCTGCGGAAGGGGCACAGCCAACAAACTCTAGCATCGACATCTGAAGCACACGCCCGAAGTCAATTACCTTATCTGACACCAGATCCAAAATCTCACGTAACCATCTCGCCCTCATATGTAGGTAAGAGAACTCAATCCATCCTCCCTCCTCCCTCATCGACCGAAGTGGAAACCGTGCCGTTGACGTGCACCCAAGTCCGATATTAATATTGAATATGCAAGCCACACCAACTCCCCCTCCCTTCCTTTCTCCTCACCTTGACCCAGTCTCGAGCCGCATCGTCGCAAAAGCCCGATGCTGACAAGCCGTGAGAGAACTTCTGACCGGAAGCGGCCTGTCGCATGTTGCATGCCCGCTTTCAGGACCGGAATCGTCGTCGTCGAGGGACGGAATATTACCTTACCCTTAGATGGCAGTACAGCACACGTGGTCGACCCCCACCCGCTCGGCTACGCAAGCTGACTGACTTTTCACTTCCCACCTTCACCGCTTCGTTCCTGGAGCTAATGTTAAACAACTCAAGCTAAGTTCAGGTTAAGTTCGGGGCGCTTCGAAGGGTATTTCGATCCGCTGCGTCATGCCGCTTGCGGGTTAGCGGACACGCTAGCTGGCCATGCCTTTACCCTACCTACCTTAAGGTACCTTACCTTACTGAGGTGCAAACGCCGTCTTTCACTACAGGAACGCTGGGCCCGGGTTGGGGTTGTCAGATCGGGAAGTTTATAGAGTTCGATTCAGGATTCCAGAGTGTAAATGGGTGCTACTGTAAGTCAGGATTCAATGATCGAGGCAGCCTCTCGGTTGCAGACCGACTGCTGGTTGAGTGGTTAGTACTGAGGCCTGGGATCTTGAGTGGGATGATGGGCATGATGCTCCGGTGCTTGTAAACGATGTTCTTCTCCCGTGGAACAAGGCAGACCAAGACGGCGATCTTGGAGTGTCTAGACCGGGAAGACGCAATTTCTTGAGATAGGACCATCATAGTATGTAATGATCGAACCCCTAACCTCCCTCCTGTTCGTCCAAGGTTATACAGCAGTATATATCAAATGGCCATCCTAGAATTACCCCCATCACCAAGACCGTCCTCCACATACTCCTGAAGTCTCCAAATGTTAACAAGATGCCTAAAAGCCCTGTGCCCCAATACCGTCCGCGCCCCCCGTCCGGAAGAACTCCGCTACCACGCCCACGGCATAAAAACACCCCGCCGTCCAGACCCCCACCCAGAACACCCGCTTCGCCGCTTTCCTGACTCGTCCCCTGGGTCGCTCTCGCCTGTCGTTGTTGTCGTCGTCCCGCCAGCGCCGAGAAGAACCGGAGAAGACGTCTTCCTCTCTTCTGACTGTACCGCCGGTCCGGCCCGACACGGCACGAGGGGATGCCCGCGCTTGCTCGGACAACGGTGGAGGGAATACCACATCGTAATTGACAAAGCCGGTGGGAGAGGCGAAGTTCCCAGTTTGCGTCGTCGTACCGTCGATCGGGTTCATCGCCCTCGGACGATCCGCCAAAGCGGGTTCGGTCTCTGGATACACAACTGGATCTGGTTCCTCTGACCCTTGGACCTTCCTGAAAATAAGAACATCGCGGCCCCCGGAGACGACCTCGTAGCCAGTAGCGTCTAGCTCACGAAGGTGAGGCAAGAATTGGGCAGGATTGGCAAGGCCTGAAATTGCCTTGAGAAGTGAGATCGGTGTTTCGGTTGCAGAGATGATGGATGAACTGGCCGGGACGGTAACCACTTGACCCGTGCGCACATCGTGTGCTAGAATTCTATAAAGTACAGACGTGCCATCCTTCGGGAGTGCTGCCTTTTCGTCCTCTTCATGAGCTTTTGCATCTGGAACTATTGATGGGCGTGCCGATTGTCCTGAGAATTCCATTAATTCAGACGCTTTCAGCCCTCTTCCGTCAACAAGTTCCGACTTCGCCTTGTTTGCCATGATTTTCGAAAGTTCGGCTTTCGCTTCTAAGAGGATATCGTTGGTCTCTCTTATTTCCTCGTGTAACTTTTGCTCTTCTTCCTCCCATCGCATAGCAAGGGCATCAGGGGCCGAGTATGAACTATATGGCGCCACATTCTCATCTTCAACTCTCTTTTGGATCTGCTGTTCCGATTGCGCTAGAATGTCTGCCTCCAGGGAGTCCTGCCCTGTGTGGAAATGGTAGCCCTGTCTGCCAAGCTTACTATCGTAGGCGTCGAGGCCTCTCTCCACGCCAGCATCATTGCTTTCATCTTCGGTGAACATGTCGTTCTCCTGCTGGAAGTTGCCGTATGAAGCTCGGTGACCATCAAAGGTCCTACGCAAGCCCTCCGCAGAAGTGTGCCCCTCAGTTACAATGGTTGCATTCTTCTTGATCGCTTGGGGAGCCTGTTTCTTATACCATCTATCTCTGACTGCGAAGTCGTGCACGTTGGCGGACATGTCTCCTTCACCTCGTGGCTGATGTATTTTACCAACCGGGAGACTTTGAGGGACCTGAGCCGTGCTGTCGAGGTTGTTACCTTCGATCCTAGAGAGCCCTTCATCTTGTGATTCGACCGTTTGCGAGCTCGGAGTAGACTGCTCTGGAGGAGAGGATGCCCCGAGTTCCTGTGGGGATTTTGCAACTGCATCAATGTCCGATGTTTCAGACCAAGCATCATGCCCTGCCACCTCTCCCAGCCAAAGACCTTCGGACTTTTGAGACTCTTGCCCTCTTACAAAATTCGTCTCCAAACCTCGTGGTCTCCTGTCGAAGCCATCGATCTCTGCGTCGCGCAGTGCAGCTTCCTCCTTTTCAGCTTGAGCCGCATAAGAGTTCTCTGAGCATTGTACGCGATTCTGCAGTTCTCGTTCGTATGATGTCTCTAGACCTTGTGACGTCAGATCGTAGCCAAAAGCGTCCGTTTCTGGCTCCATAGATTCTTGAGACCTTGTTTCTTTCAAAGTCGCCACTGTTTGCGCTGCAATATCCTCGGCGACTTGTGTCTCCAATTCTCGAGGCTTGTTAAAATCATCTTCCAAATTTCTCCGTCGTTGCTGCTTCTCCTCGTCTGTCTCCTTTCGTGGCCTTCCCGCTAGGCCTGAGGCAGCCCTTACATCACTGGCTCGTAATAGATCAATGTCTTCCACCGTAGATTCGTCCTCATTATAACGTAATCTCTGGTTCTCTTCTGCCTGTACCTTCGATTCCCGCTTGGAACTGTTCCGTAGCCTTCGAGACAGGGAGCTCTCGATCTGCGGCGGTCGGGATCTTGACCTTGGCGCAGTCTTCACATCACTAGCGAAGTCTCGGACTGGCAGCTTCGTTCCCGTTCGATGAGGTTGGGATCTGGAGCTCTCTTGAGCCGCAACGGTCTCGGCGGACCCGAAGTTTTCTGGGCTTTCAAGGTCATTCAAAACGTGAAGCTCGTAGTCCTCGAGTCCATCGGCCATTGGATCAGTTCGTAGTTCACGGGTGGAGACGCTCTGAGCATTCACTGAGTGGGCCTCATACTTGGAGAGTTCGGTCTCCAGAACATCTTGTGCGCCGTGGACCTCCACGACGTCATCGAGTTTCTTAGGCTCTGAACGATATCCTGCAAATTTCTTGACAGGTATCTTGGTGGGCTCCTCATCGGATTGTATATGGTGTTCAGCTGTCTGTGGTACTTTGCGCAGTGTTATGAGATCAATCGTGAACTCTTCCGTAGTCGATAACGGTGGCAGCGAAGAGTTGTTGCCCGTTTTGATTCCTTTAGGCTTGGCAGTCGGCTCCAAGTTGGCAACAGCTTTTGCTCTTGTTGCGTCGGATCTGAGCACCTTGGCGTGAGGTTGATTCACATGGTCTAGGTTCCCACCAACACTATGCCTTGCAGATTTCGAATTATCTCCTGCCTTTTCAGTTGGCTCAGACTGCGGTTGCTTTCTTGTCGGCGACCCTTCAACTACTCCAACTTCGCGCTCTGCCTTCTTTGCGAGACCCCAGTTGAGAAGGGACCAGTCCATGCATGCTCTATCTAGTCTCCTTCCGAAGACGGCTCTGAATGGATCCTCGTCCACTCGTCTCCTTATCTCCGCCATCTTCCTTCGGAATATCTCCTGGCTGGATTGAAGTTCGCTGTACCAAGGGTCGAATCTTTGATCTTCCGCATCCTTTTGCTTGGGTAGCTCGTTGCAATCGTCCTGTCGCCGTGCAGGCTTACCCCAGGAACTCGACAACCGCCAACCCCAACTCGGCTGATCTTGTTCGGGTGTATGTACCCTTTCCCATAAAGACTTACGTTGGGATGCCTTGGTGCATCTGTGCTTGAGCATGCGCTGACGGGTTTCAATATGTTTTTGGAAGTTCTCATCAAGATAGGACGTCCAGACTCGAGGGCTCTTCCGACCCCACCAGAACGAACGCCGTGATTGACAAATGGAGCCGCCTCGCAAATGATGGCCACTGGACTTCCCGGAGCTCATGTTGAAGGACGATACGTATAATGTCTGCATGCTCGAGACTGACAGCGCATAGTGTGTAGCGGGTCGGGGAGATTGATACATGGTAATAAATTTATGTCCAGTCTGCTATGAAGTCTTGGTCAGTACGGGCTGGTAGAGACTGAACAGAGAACGACGACATACGAGTACTGCATAGGGTCTTCAACCATCCAAAGTGAAGCTTGACCAAAAGGTAAGATCCCTTACAACGGTAGCGGTCTGTCCACTGAGCGGCTCAAAGGATGCAGAAGCGCCCAGAACCCTGGCACTCTCAAGGCAGTGAGCGACAATTCCTGTGTTGGCAATGGAGGGCAGGCAACCACTTACCTAAGGCTGGGTCAGTCACAGCGGGGTAGCGCAGCCGCGCTCTACCTTAACTTTCCTTATCTAAGCTCGTCCGGTTACATATCTTTGAGTCTAACTCCATTAAGGTACGGCCCCCCAACTCTACAACCTTCCAAGACCGATATTTCTACTCAAACCTTCAGGTACTTGACTTCGTATGTGCACCTACCTTGAGGTAGACAGTAAGGTATTCACACTCATAAAGTACTTATCATATGATCGGCAGATGCATCACAACAAGCTCAGTAAGGTCATCTTCATTCGGGCACAGGTGTTGTGACTGCAAATTGCCAGTTCGCCCTAGAATTTTCACTTGTAGAGGTACTGGCAGGCGTCAAGTAGGGCTTTGACATTCAACCGTGCTCTGGCTACGTCAAATACCTTTCAGACCCCAATCCCATTGCCTCACCCGCTTACCTGAGCACCTGAAGCAACCTGACAAACCTAGACCATAGGCCTAAGTGGCTACTATAGGTGACATAACCCTCGGCCAGGAGCCTATGATGCTCACATATGGTATGAGAGCAGTCACTTGGAGGGACTTCTGATGAGACCTCAATGCATTAGTTCCTCATAACGCACTCAAGTCGTCATGACTGTCATTCTTCTCGATAAACCAATTCTCCCAGAAGCGTAAGCCCTCAATCCCTTCCTCTCGACACAACACACCCTTTTCTTCTGCCAGCTCCAACTCTTCGGTAGCGACCCCTACACTCCAGCCGAACTTCTCTGCTGCGTCTTGCGCCGTGACGCCTCGGCCAAAAGTAAGCCAATCCCATGGTATTTCAGAGGAGGGAGGAGCTGAATGCAAGCTCTTGAGCCATGCAAGCAACTGTGCGATTGTCTTCTGATCGTTCCAATCATACCTCTGCACCACAAGTACACCGCTCTTGAACTCGCGGAGTCTTACGGGCAGGTTTAGTTTCTCCCATAGGCGCGCAGACTTCACGAAATCAGAGGGGCTGACGAGCTCAACACCACCTCTTGCACGATTGAAGACAGCCCACAGGTCGACAAGACTCATAATACCCCCTTCCTTCCGTAGTATTCCCCTGCTATCATCGGTGAGGTATTCAGCAAGATTGCGGGCCAGTTCTGAAAGATATAGTGACTCGGAGCTGCCACCAGAGCCGAGCATCTCCTTAGTGGTTACCATGCCGAGGGCATTGGCTGATTCTGAGAGCAAATCACTCGCTTCGGAAGACCCATTGACCGACTGTTTCGCAAAAAGCTCAGCAAGCGCAACGATCTCCTTGGCTGACGCCATGAGCCCCTCAAGGTCTTCGAACGCAGTACTGATCACGGTCTCGTTGTTTTTACGTATATCCAAGCCAAGACGCTCTAGGCCAGCAATACCTACGGTCTTCCGGGATGCTTCAGAACCTTGAATGGCCGTTCCATTCGCCAGGCTGCTCTGAGCGTTTCGGCTGCCGGCCAGTGGAGGATTCGGCCTCGGAATGGGAGGGGCATTGTCCAGCAGCCACTTTCGTTGAACCATAGCCCCTTTGAGCCGCTCGTAGAAGATTTTCTCCCCACCCGCACGGAAGGAAAACTTGATACTCTCAGGCACGCCATTGCTTGGTGAGGCGTTACCATCCAGTAATGGGCCTGGGGACTCTGGTCGAGAGGTCCACCCAACTCGTCCCTCTGTCTCATGACCACTTACAGATACCAATGATGCCCCACACAGCTCACAGGATAGTAAGGACGGATGATTGAGGAAGGTACATCGCGGACATCGTAGGGTCGTTTCCGCTGTAGAGGCAACACGATCAATCTCAGCCTTTGTCGATTGTCCATGTCCTTCAACTTCCGACTGGTGTAATGTCTGAGGTGTCAAAGGCTGTTCTCGTGCTGACGCGTTCGATATGGCAGCTTTCAGCACATCGGTCCATGGGGGTTTGATGCCACAGGCTTGACATGGCGTAATATGGGTGAGTGCACTAGCATTCTCAAGGTCGAAATTCGAAGGTACCGGGTTCGAGTATGAGCAAATGGAGCACACCCACGTGGCAGATGCTCTTGAAGACGCAGGAGGTGATTGGAGATGACGGTAAGGACTTCCCGGGCGCGCTGTGGGAAAACCAGCGCTGGTTTGAGACAGTGGCGTTGCATTCGCATCCGCAGCATACGTCGTCGATGTGTTGCGGGCTTGTAGAGCAGGTGTCTTCGGGGGTTTTAGAAATAAGGTAATCTTTGCTGAGGACTTCAAGAATCCTGCCTGTTCAAGTCAGCCTTGACCTGTGGAAAGACAAGCAGGGTAAGATACATAGTATTCATGCCGATCAACTTCTTTCAGCTCAATCCCGACAGAGTGTTTACGTGGCTCCTCGTTGTCGACATAGCAAGCTCTATGCGATGTAAGGTAGGCTTGTCCATTCTGAAAGCTTGGGACCTTGAATTTCCTGGCCGATCAATGAGTAAATGAGTGAAGTGGTGATAGCTGTAGAATCATAGCCATAATCGGAGGCATATGTGGAGAGCTGGTGATGCCCTCGAAGACTAATGGGTTGGGGGAGAGGACGCACCCTTCATATAGTCCCACAGCATCTTGAACAAATAGTAATGTCTCACCCGGTAGCAGCGAAGGTCGCAGTGCAGTGGTGAGTTCTAGTTGTTGGAGGAACATTCAGCTATCTCATCATTACTCCGTTGGCGATAACATTATCGAGCTTCACTCCCAAACTAAGGTAATTTGTACCTGTACAAGTACTCTCCGATCTGATAGAGTGTTATGTAATGCCTTGAAATTCGGAGCATGGCGTAGATGTAGAAACGCCGCCAACGCCGCCGAATGCGTCGCACACATTATCCACTTCACCTTTCACTCATAACTTACCTTAACATCATCCACCCTCTCATGTCGCTATTTTGTCTAGTTAAAACTCGTGAAGAGCACACCACCTCAACTACACCAAGCCTGACGAAGGTCATTTATTGCAGCTCACCTTCTTATTAATCGTGCAGATGACAACAACAGCACCACGCTGGCGACCCAGCCCTTCACAAGCTTACACCATGCCGCCTACCGTAATTCAAGAGCCAGACTTCCACGCTCGGAGCCACATATCAGTTCCAAATGGCGCTTTCATACCTGTCTCCGCTCGAAGAACGTTTACCAAACCTCCACAGCTCGAAGCACATCAGGCACCTCCCACAACCTCACTGTCGGCTCGAGAAACAACTTCGACACAGACATCTGCGAAACGTAAGAGAGACTGGCCGTTACCTGTCCGGCAATATGTCCAAAGATCGTTCGCTGCAGACAACAGTATACCAGGTGTTGAGCGAGAAGAAATGGAGATGATGCTAAAGAAGGTTATTTCCGACGCAGCGGAGAACGATAGATTGACTAGCATTGATTGGGAAGCACTACCGTTACCACAACAGATGATCCATAACGAAAGGGCGTTGTTCCCTCAGACAGCTGCGAACACATCATGGAGGAATACTTCCACCACCTTGAGCGCACAAAGCTCTAGCGATATGCCAGGTTACAAGAAGAAGAAGCTCGTTGATTCCACGTCTACTAAGAATGAAAGTGAACCCCAGCCACCTTGGCGCAAGACTAACAGCCGGAATGGTCTCGAGGACCGGATTGCCCATCCCTCTCCAGCGATGGCGGATCGAGCGGAGAAGCGCCAGCGTAAGGATACCTCTGGTAAAAGCTCAAGTAAGTTTCAAAACAATCTCGACGGGCGCAAGAGACGCTTCGAAGATGTACGGACCGGGTTCGCGTCACCGATTTCTTACGTCCCAGCCCGAGATGATTCTCCTCCGTTGAACGCAAACGAAGGACCTGTTGTTGGCCGATCTCAAGAATTGGAGAAAAAGTATTTCCGTCTTACGTCTGCCCCAAACCCAGACACAGTCCGCCCCCTCCCAGTACTAGAGAGGACCTTGGATCTCCTAAAGAGGAAATGGAAACAAGAAAACAACTACTCGTATATTTGCGACCAGTTTAAATCCTTACGCCAGGATCTGACAGTGCAGCATATCAAGAACGAGTTCACCGTGATAGTGTATGAGATTCACGCCCGCATTGCGTTGGAGAAAGGGGATCTTGGTGAGTATAATCAGTGTCAGACGCAGTTGCGGGCACTGTATTCGCAAAACCTTGGAGGACATCCAACGGAGTTCAAGGCGTATCGTATCCTCTATTTCATTCATACATGCAATCGGACCGATATGAACGACGTATTGGCAGATCTAACAACAGCAGAGAAGGGTGATCCGGCCATCAAGCACGCATTAGATGCGCGATCAGCGCTGGCTCTGGGCAACTACCACAGGTTCTTTCAACTCTATCTCCTGACACCCAATATGGGAGCGTATCTGATGGATATGTTTGTTGCTCGAGAGCGTCTAGCTGCTTTATCCAATATTTGCAAAGCGTAAGTTTTCTCATATTGTCCAACACTGGCTGAGTTGTGGCTAACCTCCGAATACAGGTATAAACCAGTTGTGAAACTTAGATTCATCACCGAAGAGCTTGGTTTTGAGTCGGATGAGGAAAGTGCCAGGTTCATGTGCGACCACGGTGCTCAAAGTCTCCTGAAAGAGGAGACTGACGGAGTACGGCTGCTTTCGGGACAAGCTGGCTTGGTCTTCGAAAGAGCCAAGATCGCTGCTTTTCAACGAGTAGATATCAAAGGTCAGATCTGATTACTGCTTCAATCTACAATTTTCCGACTGTGCCCTCGGGAAGAATCTGGGCACAGCACGGATCCTGCGAATCGCCTATTCCTCGTCAGTTAATCAACTGCGGCCCTTGCTATCAAAGCCGTCTCCTTCTCGGACCGAGCGCACCTATCACTTTCACCGAACATTACTTGGGTCAGCGAAGTTGCATGACTCCATGGTCAAGTCTGCAGGTCCCTTGTCTTCACCGCTTCAGTTACCTACGTGAGCTGTGTTTGCAAGCTTGGTCACGGTTCCCCGCACGACTAACATCTCATTTGTTCGGAATGAATTTTTTTCCTCGTCCCGTCACATACTCTGCCGGCTTCGTCATCCACTTCTTTTCGCAGCGCTTGTGGCATTCGTATTTGGTGCATATGGAGGTTCATCGGTCTTTCGCTGACGATTTCATACCCGCATGAACCGCTTGCTCTCATTATGTACGTACGTAATTGGGATTCAGAGATGTGCATCTGATGCACTGGGCTTGTAGTATTGCGCTATGGAAGCCTTGGGTTGTATAGAAGCTCTGTATGTGGCATCCTCTACGGTCCAGACACAATCTACTTAAGGGCAATGTACCATTGTTCGTTCAAGGCCACTCGTTCTCTCCTTCGCCAGGTTTGGTTAAACATTCGGGTGGACAGAGAGTCGGAAGCTCCAAGAAGGTCTAATCTTGAAATTATTCACCAGTGTGGACCCGGTTCATACCTGGTACTCTCGTTACCTGGCAGTGCCTTCTCGTTCTACCACAAGCAGTCCGGATTACTGCTCGCACCGAAATGCATGTCTCAAGCGGGAAGATTGAGACAGGTGCTAAGTTACCCTTCTTGCTGGGCACGTTACGAGCACGTTATTGGCTAAGGCCTGGAACTCTATCTCTCATGCAACGTATGCGGCTCATGGTCATTGAACATCTCTTGAGGTATGGCGAGTCCCTTCGGTTGCGTTGTACCTACTTTGAGTATGACCTCCCTTCCGGACTCATATTCTACGTCCCAAATATCAACAACGGCGTCCCACTGGCGAAGGTGATCAACTGTTCTATTTCCTTCCGCATCTTCCTTGAGCTGCATGTCATCCGGTAAGGTGGGTGACGCGCAGTAGTTCAAGAAGCATCTGCACAACCTACTGTGCCCGGAACTCATTGCGATCCCTCATCGGCGGGCTTATATCGTACAGCACGCCTCGGAGCACTCAGGCAGAAGACCGACATGGCCGGAACCAATACTCCACTTGGCGAGAGTTATAATTAGAGCTTAAGGCTTCCGGGCTGTAGAGATCTATGATGTCGGCTAAGCCTCATCTGCCGCCTTCCGTTCATGAATGACTACCACAACCACCTACCTACCTTAAGGTATTCGAGTACCACAAAACGAATATGGGAGGTGATTCAAGCCAAGTATCTGTGTCGTACAATGATACTCACATCATCAGAGCCTCAGGGCAGAAGGATAAGGTCGGTGTAACACAAAGCTCCTCGCAAAGGGTAGGGCAAGTAAACCGTAAGGCAGGAGAGGGCATCCACGTCCAGCAATTATCGAAGGCAAGGGGACCGCCTCTCTCCTGCTTTGTGTTCAGTATCTCTCTCTCTTCTCTCTTTGTTTCTTGCTGCACTAGACACCTTTCAACTCTAGCGGTGCGGCGCAGCGTTTCCATTGTCTGACGTCTAAATCCAAGGTGGTAAGGCAGGTGTGGGTCGTTAATTGTCCACGGGTCCGTCCACAGCTCCCCCACTCAGGCTGCAGGCGGCAACTCAGACAGAGTCGTTGCATCTGCGGCGTTGGAACACAGCACTCTATAACGGTGAACGTCTCGTGTCATTTGCAACTCTCCAACATCCTCCTACTATCTGCTTTGGTATTCGAAGTATTCTATAGTTAATACCGTACCCGATACAAGCAGAGACATCCTTCGCTACATCCATTCAGGTTAAATAAGCTTAAATAATACATTTGTTACCTACGGTAGCCTGTTAGAGGTATTGTCGAGTCTCAACGTTGCCTTGGTTTGGAGAGATCGAGAGAATGCGCGGATAGGGAGATTTACGCTCTCATTTAGCAGCACTATTTTCTTCGTCGGAAAGGGTCAATTGCCGTCTCGAATATCGTACATGAACCCTCCTGGGCTGCCGCCAAAACGCATTCTTCCCACGTCTGCGGGGCTTTCCTTACACTCGATCGAGCGAGGGCTTCTCTACCGCGCCGAGACAAAGCCGACGGTTCGCGAAACTGGACGAACAGCACTCTCCACTTGCAGATCACGTATACAAACTCTCGGAAGGATTGACTGTGACGCGATCAACAGCGGGAGCGTGTATTACCATCATTCCACGATATGAATGTATGCTTCAACCCCGCCGATGGACTGCCTTGGTGGACGCAACGAGCTTCGCTGATCGCATATAGTTCTTACGAAGGTCCATGAAAGGAGAGAAGAGCGACTCGAGACCACAACATATATCAATCACCCCTAAGTCTGCCGTGGCCATTGTACCACCGAAGAAGGTGAGCTAGACCTACTATCCCCGCGGTCATACAGTCGCATGAGTAACCACTGATCCCTGCCGAAAATGAAGGTTATCAAAGCCCTCTACGATCGTGTCCCAGATGAACAAAACACCCAACAGTTGGCCTTCCACAAAGGAGATTTTTTCCACGTGATAAGTCGAGAAGACGACCCGAACTGGTATGAGGCATGCAACCCTCTCATTCCAAGCGCAAGAGGACTGGTGCCTGTCTCATACTTCGAGGTGATTGGGAAGACTGAACCGCAAAGCACCGAGTCAGCCACATCGGGAGGGACGGATGACGACACTCAACATGACTCGGGATACTCGGAAACTGGAGCACAATCGCGCCAGGATCTAGGTGCAACCGGGAGGGAGGCAAGGCTGTCGAGTATAGGAAAGGGTTCGGGGGCGATGGTATACGGTGTGGTGCAGTATGACTTTAACGCGGAGAGATCGGATGAGTTGGAGGCGAAGGCGGGCGAGTCAATTGTGGTCACTGCTCAATCGAACCCGGAGTGGTTCGTGGCGAAGCCAATTGGGAGATTGGGTGGACCGGGCCTCATACCGGCCTCGTACGTCGAAATTCGGGACACATTGACGGGAAAACCTGTCCCTGATGCTCAGGAAGCGGTTGCACGAGCAGGCGTACCGAAAGTGGAGGAGTGGAAGAAGATGACTAAGTACTATAGAGATAGAAGCATCCCTCTTGGCAAGATTGAATCAGGCATGAGCTCGAATAACGTAGCGCGCGGACCGGTAAGCCTATCCTCCCCGGTCGCGGTTCCGGGACTAATACTGGCATTCACAGAGTCCTCTACTTGCTCCTGTATCAGCCTCGATACCGCGGTGGTGCTTTGACAATGACAAGTATTGGTACATCGTCGACGTCGCTCTAGAGGATGGCAGGCATTGGGAGCTCTCTCGATATTACCAAGACTTCTACGACTTTCAAGTCAAGTTATTGCAGGAATTCGAGGTTGAGGCTGGCAGCAAAGGTGGACTGCGGACAATTCCTTTTATGCCAGGGCCTGTGACGTATGTCACCGATGCTATCTCACACGGCAGAAGGCAGAGCCTCGACGAATACGTCAAGAAGCTTGTAGCGATGCCACCACATATTTCGAGGTCTTTACTTGTACGCAAACTCTTCGCACCAAGAGACGGAGACTACGAGAAAGCAGAGTCGAATGGCGCGGGCGAGGATTACCGGTTGTCTGGTGCCTCACGCCTCTCTTCACCTTCTCAATTTTCACGGACAGCCTCGCGGCAGTCGTCAAGGGGAAACAACGAGTCTAGCAACGGGTATTCCCAGCAGGGCATGCCCACCCAGCAGACGCGCTCAAATCATCAACGGAACCAATCTTCCGTTCCGACTATCACCAATGGCACCAACCAGCCAGGTCACTACAGAGGCCCATCAGACATGCGCCCCGGAGGTATTGACCGACAACCTAGCTCTCTCACCCAAGCATCCCAAAGCACGACCGGCGCTGCACCCACGGCCTCACCGGCGGGCGCCCTCAAGATCAAAGTATACTACCAGGACGATCTGATCGCCATCCGAGTTCCCAACGACATCAGCTTCCAGCAACTGAAAGAGAAGTTGAGAGACCGGCTTAAGGTAGAAGAAGACATCATACTATCCTATAACGACGAGCCTTCGAACGGGCGTGCAGAACTCCTGAGTGACTACGACCTTGATGTTGCAATACAACGGAACCCCAAATTGCAGCTGATTGTCGGATACGCTTAAAACCGAACAGTGGTCAGCAACTTCATCGTTTCCCTTCTTCGCTTCCTTTGGATCTACATGTGAGCATTTGAGTTTGAACAGAGTGATCCAACCTACGGTGGCAGCTATTTTCGTTTTTCGCATACTTCAAACTTGGTGGGAGGCTTTCAGGGTCATCGCTGAGAGGGCTGGGCTGGTGCTGAGGGCGCGACTGGAGAATCTTCACATCTGCGATCTGCCTTTTCTACTCAATATCCCCGATCATACGGCTTTGGCTTCGGGCGTCGAAGGAGTTTTCCCTCTCGTAAGGTGCTACGGATCTCCTAATGTCTTCTTCAATTTCGCTTTGACAAATAATCATCTGAAGAAGTAGCGGTCATACTGTTTGCTATTATTGTTCGGTTGTCTATTGGATAATTGCATAATGGCACTGAGCAGAATCTCGCGTCTACCATGTCTCTGCTTAAACGTGTGGTATCAGACCTGGACAGTGAAATTTGAGCCCGAGCGTCCATGAGATGAGAAGCCTCTTAGTCAAGACTAACTTAATCTAGGTAAGGTAGGTAGTAAGTCAAGGCACAATTGTGCGACCCTTTATTGATTTTGGTTAACTATCTCTTAGTCATCCTCTTCGGCTCGCTTCACACCATGGTTGCATTGGTTGCATTGGTTGCACGTGAAAGTCCCCGCGGACGCCGTTGTCCCGTAAATTTAAAGCCTTTCCTATGTCAGCCAATGATAAATCTTTGCATTTCGGGCCTCGGCGCGCAACAGGCTAACATTATTGGCTTCTTAAAGCGTAGCCTACCTTACCCTGGCTAGCATCCAGACCCGCATTTCGATTGCCCTGATGGCCAATTTGCACAACTCAGCTTGCTTTTGCTCATGACGATTCCTACCGCGCTGCCAGATGTGCAGCGCGTTCTTCTATCTTGTTCGATATCGGCGAGCAGAGGTTCAGTCCGATGGCCCCCGCGCGGGCTACTGTGAAGACTGTTGAGCCCTCGATCAGGAAATTACTCTCCAGCCATTCAGCGACACTTGCTTCAGGAGGGTTGGTTTATGCGCACGTTGCGCGGCTTTGGCCACGGCGTGCCAAGTCTGTGGGTTGGGTCGCCAGACAGCGCGTTTCGAGATTGAGATCGAGGAGTCTGAATAGATGGAGCCGGCCATTGAGCATCCGCGTTACCGCCCCTCGGTCCACAAGACAGCTGGCAACTGTGATCAGCGGTAAGGAAATGTCACTCTGAAGTGTCGATCCGTTGGTGGGGGAGCGTGCTGACGCTGGTTGCAGGCGACCCGGCGTCTAGCGGACCTCTGGACGAATACGATGAGCGGGTCCACTCTCATAGACTGCGAGATGACGAACATCAAAGAGGTGACTGTCAAACAACTTCAAAATCGACGCTCGTCACTAATACAAGCTGTAGGAATTGTCCAGCACCTCCAAGACTTGCACGATACCCTCGAAGAGTACCAACCCCCCAGGATTGTCCATCCTTCCATTGATTCCCTCAAGCCACACGCGCGGTCGTTCTTTGGCTCTCTCTTCCATCGAAATGGTTCGAGATCAAAGGCAGCTACCGATATACCACCGAATCTGCCCAAGGGCCTGTACATGTATGGGGACGTCGGTAGTGGGAAAACTATGCTCATGGATTTGTTCTACGATACCCTTCCACCTAACGTAACGTCGAAGACACGGATACATTTCCACAACTTCATGCAGGATGTCCATAAGAGACTACACAAGATGAAACTGGAACACGGAACCGATCTGGATGCCGTTACTTTTGTGGCGGCTGATATTGCTGAGAAAGGAAATGTATTATGCTTTGACGAATTTCAATGTACAGACGTGGCAGATGCCATGATCCTCAGGAGGTAAAGTCGTCCAAATTGAGGCAATGATTGCAAAGCTAAAGCGTGCGCAGGTTGCTCGAGGCTCTCATGTCGCACGGCGTTGTTCTTGTGACGACGTCGAACCGCCATCCGGACGATTTGTATAAGAACGGTATTCAACGCGACTCTTTCATTCCATGCATCAATCTGTTGAAAAGTCGCCTTCAAGTTATCAATCTTGATTCCCAGACGGACTATCGCAAAATCCCCCGCCCTCCGTCAGGTGTCTTCCATCATCCCCTTGACAAGGCGGCCGTCTCGCATGCGGACAAATGGTTCAGGTTTCTCGGAGATCCGGAGAATGATCCTCCACACAAGGCTAAGCATACAGTTTGGGGCAGAGAAATCGAGGTCCCGAGGGCTAGTGGGAGAGCTGCAATGTTTGCGTTCAACGAACTCATCGGCAAGGCAACCGGTGCGGCGGACTACTTGGAGTTGATGAGGAGTTACGACGCCTTCATTATCACCGGGGTCCCAGGGATGACTTACAAGGAAAGGGATCTCGCAAGGAGGTTCGTCACTTTCATTGATGCTGTCTACGAGAGCAGAGTAAGTAGATCCGGTAACGAGGCACTGGGACCAGGGCTGAGAAACAAAACGCATAGGCCAAGCTCGTCATGACCACCGCCGTCCCTCTTTACCAGCTTTTCTTATCCCCGAACGAGGCCGACGACGCTCTCAAGGACGGTAGAAAAACCGGATCCGTCCGAAAGACTGAAGAGCACGAGGACGTCAACGACGTGATGCGCTCGTTGATGGACGACCTTGGGTTGAACATGAAGATGTTGAAGAGCAGCAGTATTTTCAGCGGGGACGAGGAAAGGTTCGCTTTTGCGAGAGCGCTGAGCAGATTGAGCGAGATGGGTAGTCAGGATTGGGTGGAAAGGGGAATGGGCTTGGAGCACAAGGGCGGATTGGGCGAGAAGGAAGGCTGGCAACGGGTCAGGAGTCGGTGGAGAGAGGACAGTCTATGAGGAGAGGCATATTTTTATATTGTTGGTCATCTTGGCTGTGGGGTTGGGTAGATACTACTGTAACAGCGTCATGTTTTTATATAGAAGAGACGTGTTTACTTCTACCATTTGAAATTCCTGCTCATCCTACTCAATCTCGTTCGAGTTACTAGGAAATCGGGGTGTTTCTATTCTGCCCCCAACTAGTATCTTACTCTCCATAATTTACAGTAGTCTTAGATTAATGTATGTGCATAAGGTCACTGTCGTCATAGGCGTGGTGTTTAGTTTAATTAGACTTAGTAATCATAGTAATTTGTTCACGTGGAAGGGAACCTCGCTGTCACCACAAGTCAAGTGCTTAGTAATGTAATAGTATAGAATTACTATGCAGCTATAGACTCACTGCCTCCCCCCTGTCCTCCGCACCTCATTTCAAATCATAAGGTTGTACAATAATCATGCCATCCAATTCATGTTGTGCATCAAGTTCATGACAACAAAATGCCCTCATCAACAGAGAATTTGTAGGCAGAATGAATGAGCAAATATTAGTTCATTGAATAGCTCATCATTGCAAGCTCAATGTATCTAAACAGTAATTAATAGTAGCTGTAGCTGCTGTAAAGCAGAAAGAGACTTATCTCTATATTGTTTGCATATCAGTCTTTTTTTTCAGTTACATCACTGTTTTTCATTGTTGCTTCTGTCATTTCTTCAGATCTTCTCATTGTCACATATCAGAATTCTACTTCTTATAAGCAGTCTCAGCATTATGACAGTTCTTCAAATTTAATCAGTGACTTTCTGTCTTTCTTAATAATGTGTGCTTCTTTGATCAATTCACAGCTAACAGATTTCACAAGACAGCAATGACTCTATAATTTTTGATTATTTTGCTGACAGCAAAAAAACAGCAAATAAAGTTCTGTTTAATCTGATCTAACTTATTCAAGATGTAACAATGCTGATAACAGTTACTTATTCTTTTTACTTTCATCATCTCTTTCATCTTTCAAAATACTATTCACATCTTCATTTCACAGTCAATTGCTGCACAAGAAGACTTCATTTACTGTTAATAAATAACAGTGTGCTTCTTCAATTCTCAGTTCTTTGTTGAGTGAAATTAACAAAAATAATATATCTATTGAAAGAAAGTAGATACTTATGCTATACTATGTCATCTAGTAAAATCTTTAAACTATATTATTTATGAGCACATCTTGATCAAGAGAGTTACAGAAGAAGTAGAAAGAACATTGACTACAGTTAATGTAAATAGAATCTTTACTTAGTCTTTAACATTAATTTTATTTTACTTCATAAAAATAATTAAAACATCATTTTTCAACACTTTCACTTAATAAGACTGCTGTTAGATATATAACTCACAATAGCTATGCTATTAGAGTGGTGCCACCTTTTAACAGGTTATGAGCTCAAGTTGATGTAATAGTATTGAACATGTGTTGGCTGCCTTACCTGTGTAAGCTCAAGGTTATGAGTTTAAACTATGTTGCATGCACATTCTTTCTGTCTGTGAGAAGCTGAGTAAGCAATGTATGAGTGTGCTGACCAATTGTGAGTTAGAGAAAGTGTTAGATATATAACTCATAATAGCTATGCTATTAGTGTGGTGTCACCTTTTGACAACTGCATCTATTAACTCTCACTGACAGCAAACATCAGATGATTAAATACATTATTAAAAGTTCAACAAATCATTTAAAAGTTCAATTAATTATTAATAATGAGTTTCATAAATTTAATAAATTACTTAAAGATTCATTTAAACAGAGACTTAATAAGCTCATCAGTAACTATCTTTTAACTGAGTACAAAATCTATTTAAATCTGATTGCACTTATGCAAATTGCAAATATTATAATAAAAGACATTAATGTACTTTAACTGTTCATGTATATATGCATTCTTAATTAAAATCAAAACAGCTTGATTATCTTCTTTAAATTGAATAAATAAAGATATTTAATGAATTTCATTCTTTTAAATGCTTATGCAGTATAAATTAACTTTAAAATATTTATTTATATCTATATTTTTTAACATCTGTTCAAGTCAGATCTCAGTCTTCATATACATTGACATAGTTATGTATTTAATCTCAGTAATTAAGATAACAACAAACTTTTATTTTTGACTTATTTACAATATTAATTCATCTTTAAGCATATAAATACATTTTAAAATTGATTTTCAATTCTGCTTATTTAAAGCATAGTTAAAGTCAGAGTATTTAAGCATTACTTAATTTTCATTAAAGCTGTACATAATGTCAAGATTGATAATTAATCTTATATATTACAGTAATTTCTTAAGTATATATTCATGATGCTTTACAGAATTGCTGAGATATTAACTTAATTAATTTAGTGTGAAGATAATGTTTAATTAAATATAAATTACTGTATACATTAAACTTTTAATTATCTGTTAATACTGTCTTTAATCTATTCTTTAATCAGTTAAGTCAGCAAAATAAAAAGCATCATATTTATTAAGTAAAATGCTGATGACTCTGTGCCTATCAAATTGCATATAAAGATTCTTTAATATCTTATTTACATAATGAGTCTAATTCAGATACAGAGTTCTTATTTTATAATTATATATAACTTAAATGTTAAGAATTTTCTGTGTCTTTTTTAAATTCTTAACTTTAAACACATCTGTGTTATGATATCACTATGCACTCATATCAAATCATAGCTGAACTCCTTACACAATGATTGATAAGCAAAGTACTATATAAATAGTCTTTACATACAAATCTTTTAAGTTTCTTAGTTGTTAGTCTTCATCAATACAAGACCTTAACATCAAAACTCTGATATCATTATACACTCATACTAAACTATAGCTGAACTTCTTATGCAATAATTGATAAGCAAAATACTATATAGACAGTCTTTACATACAAATCTTTTAAGTTTCTTAATTATTAATTTTCATCAATACAAGACTTTAACATCAGAACTTCATCAAATAGCTGTTGTAATGTAGTGTCTTACATTGTTACATATCTTACTCATCAGTCTCTTATAGATAAGAGACTCATGAATTTACAATTTTAATAACTTTATCTTTTTAAAGAATGACAATTCATTACATTGTAATATGCAGACTAAAAGTCAGCAAAATGAAGTAAAGTCATTCTTTAATTATATTAAGACTTAAGTGATCTTTAAAGAACAGAAATCTGCAGAGATTCAGATTGCTATTTAAATTATAAAGAAGAAGAATTAATGTTTAGATAAACAGATCTGTTTAACTAAAATTAGACAGATTAATAATGAGAAAAGATAATAATTCATAAAAATTAATTGTGAACTGTAAGCATTTAACATGTATAATGAGATCAATAAACTTCTGAGAAATAAAGATTCTCAAGTCTTATCTGAGAAAGAACTGCATACAGAATCTTTTTATACTTTTATTAGCTTTTTAAATTTAACAAAGTGACATGCATTCAAAGTTGTGTATACACTTTCAGCAAAATGAATGCAACAGCTAAAGAACTTGCTTATATATAATGAAAAATTCATTTATAAACATACTAAATTTATATATAATGCTGTAACAGTGTTCTGCTTGATCTTTGAAAACTTCTTTAATGATTACAATAAAAATCTTTTTGTTATGCAGTTCTTAACAGAAGAATCTTGAGATGCATAATTTTGTTATATCAATAAGAACAAACTTCTAAATAACAAATCATAAATATTCTTTTCAGAGTTTCTGCTTAATCTTATTGAGAACTTAATGAACTGCAGACTTAGTACAGTACAGAAATATTTAGAAGTTATGTAGAAATTTATTTAATCAGTTTAAGCTTTTACAACATATCTTAATATACTGAAGAATCAGCTCTCAAGCTATACAGAGAAATAGAAAATAAGTTATTTTTTTATAAAATTTTAATTAAAGATTTAAATGATTTTAATTAACTATCAAGATCTCTTAAAGATAAGAAAAAGTTTAATAGCTTTAACTATTAAACTAAAGATTAATCAGCAATTTGCAGATGATTATATAGTTTAAAGTTACATCATTAAGAAAATTTATGAACATTATTTATATTCTTTCACTTAGACAGCAAAGTCACAGCAGAACAATTGTCTCAACTTTAAGATTATAAAATTAAGTCATTATAACAATGCAGATAAATCTTATTTTGAGATTGATGTTAAAAAGAATAACTGCTATAATTGTAAAAGATTAAGTCATTTCATAAAGAACTGCAGAAGTTCTTTAAAAAATCTTAATTACATTAAGATTAATGTAGTCAAGACAAAAAAAGACAGAGCTTCATTGATTGTGCTTTAGTGTTAAAAATTAAATTAGAGATCATAAAGAAATTTAACATTATAAAGAAAGATTAAGTCTAAATTAAATCTGATTAAGTCTTTATCAGTGTACTGTTAAATATTGCAGCAAAGATCAATATAATGTCTTAGTGATATGTTGTTGCTCATTAATTAACATAAATTAATGTAAAACTTCTGAGATCAGAGCTTCTGAGAGAACAACATATTTATTGTTATAATGTATATTTAATGAAGCATAAACTCATTAACAGTTAAAGATAAAAGCAAACTGAAGAGCAGTTATTTTATATTTTAAATAAAAATGAATCTGAACTCATCTTTGATCTCTCAGATCTGAAATGACAACATATTTATATTAATTGTGACTTGCATACATAACATTATAAGATAGAACAAATATCTCTAATTATTAATGAGTCTAAGATGTTTATCAATAACATTCAAAATCAATCTGCTATTTATGCATTATTAATGATGTCTAAAACAGACTCATCAACAACTACTGTATATGTTGTTAACAAAATGTTAACACTATCTCAGCAATACAACAAATATGTAGATGTGTTCTCTGAAGAGAATGCTGATAAGTTATTATCTCATTAAGATCATGATTATATCATAAAGATGAAGAGACATAAATCACTTTATGATTCACTTTACAATCTATTAAAAATAGAGTTATAAGTGCTTAAAGAATATCTAAATGATGTTTTAACAAAGAAATAAATATAACATTCTGTTAACTCTGCAGAAGTATCAGTTCTGTTTGTTTTAAAAAATGAAGAAAACTTACATTTATATATTGACTACAAAGATCTTAACAAGATTACTGTTAAGAATTGTTATTCTTTGCTGCTGATTAATGAGATACTTAATTGTTTAAGTGAAGTTAAGATGTTCATTAAACTAAATTTTAAGAATGCTTATCACTGCATTAGAATTAAGAAAGATAATGAGTGAAAAACTGCATTTTGTACATGCTACAGTTATTTTAAGTACATAATCATGTCATTTAAACTGATTAATGTCTCAATAACTTTTCAAGTCTATATTAATTGAGTATTGACTGAGTTAGTTAATGTCTTTTATGTAATATATTTAAATAATATTCTGATCTATTTCAGTTCTTTAGAAGAACATCAAAGTCATGTAAAATAAATTCTGAAGTAACTTTAATGATTTAAACTGTATACAAATTTAAAGAAGTGCACTTTTTATACTATATAGATAAAATTTTTTAAGTTCATTATCTTCACTACTGATGTTTTAATGAATCAACAACAGATTAAAATCATAAAGAAATAACTAATATTTAAAAGTTACTATGAAATATAAATATTTCTAAAGTTTGCAAACTTTTATCATCACTTTATACAAAACTATTCTAAGATCACTGCTTCTTTAACTGATCTGTTAAAAGACAGCAAGAACAGTAAGAAGATAGATGTCTTTAAGTAATTATAAATGACAGTGTAAACATTTTGCAAGCTTTGCAATGTCTTTATATAGATATTTATCTTGATGCACTTTAACTCAGAGCTAAGAGCTTAAATTGAAATTAATGTTTTAATAATTAAATTAATAAATATTTATTTACAGCTTCAGACAGATGCTCAATGACATTTTGTTGTCTTCTGATTAAGAAAGTTAAATTTAACTGAAATACACTATGAAATTTATAATCAAGAATTGTTGACAATTATGAAGACATTTAAACATTAATGACACTATCTTAAGAGTAGTCATTATCTCATTGAGATATTCATGAATCATAATAATCTATAAGAATTTATGAATGTGAAATCATTAAATAAAAGATAAGCATACTGAGTTATGAAGTTAACTGCTTATGATTTCATAATTATACATTAATTAAAGAAAACAAATCTCACTAATGTGCTGTTGAGATGCTCTGACTACAAAGTTAAGAAGAACATAAACAGATTGCTATTAACATTGTAATGAAAGCTGATTACATTATTTTAAGAGTTAAAATTAAGCATTATTGCTTTAGTTAGTCAGATCAACACTTAGAGCTTAAATCTGCAAATTATGCTGATCATTTTATTAAAAGAATATTGATTAAGTACTTAAACTGAAGATCATAACTGTTAAGAATAAGTCAATAAGAGATTTAAAGAGTCTTTATTCAGAAATGAATCAGAGAATAATGATTATATATTTAGTTTATCTATATACAATGTAATAGAAGAGCTGCTTAACTCTGTTGCTGAAACTACTGATTGTAAACAGTTCATTTCATGTACATTGATTCAGAAAGTAACTGATGATGAAATAATATATAATAAAAGACAATTATTCTTTTTTAAACTTGTTTATTTTTTGCAGAACACTGATGTTCTAACAGTAAAGATGTGACAAGACTTGAAATCACAGAGTAACTGTAGCTGTTAAGATATTGATGATAATCTGTAAATGTTTAATTTCACTGAACTACTTTGTCACAAGAACAAGATATATATATTATTTGATGAAGTCATTAAGAATGAGCTTATGAAGCTGCATCATAATGATGTTTTAACAGAACATTATAAAGTAAACAGAACAATTGATTTGCTGTTTAAAAAGTATTATTAAGTTAATATGATGAATGACATTTAAGAATATGTTGCTTTATGTATTATATGTTTAAGAGTTCAAGTCTTAAGACATTGCTTATATAATAAATTACAGTCATTGTTACTATCTACTTAATTATGAAAGAAGATAACAATGAATATAATCACTGACTTGCTGTCTAGCAGATGAGAAATTAATGTTTATGACTTTATATTGATGATTGTAAATCATCTTACAAAGATGACTCAATATATTTCTGTTACTAAAAAACTCACTGTGATCAAGTTAGCTGACATATATATTGAATAGATCATATGTTGCTATGAAAAATTCAGAAATATTGTCTTAGATTGAGAGTCAATCTTTATCAATGCATATTGATTTAAATTCTGTTATTAACTTTAAATAAAGTGAAGATTAAGCATCATCTTTTATTTATAAACTGATGATTAAACTGAAAGACAGAATTAAACTTTAAAACATTATTTATATTTTTATTATTGTAATGAATAAAATGACTGAGTGTTCTTTCTGTTAATGACAGAGTTTGCATATGCAAACAAAAAATATGTAACAATTAGTTAAATATTATTTAAGACATTAATGAGTTATTATTTAAGAATTACTCAACACATTAAGAACAACATCTGTAAAGAAAAGATGTCAGCAGTGAAAGACTGAGCACAGTAAATGAAGAAAATCTGTATTATAATGATAAAGTGATGACAAGTTGCTGTAAAAGTGCAAGTTAAGTACTTTGACAAAAATCATGTTTAAAAAAGCTACAACATCAATAATTTAATGTTATTGTTCATTAAGAACTTAAAGCAACACAGATTAAGTAAGAAATTGTTGCATAAATTTATTAAGTCTTTTTAAATTATTAATCTTATTAATAAACAAGCATATTAACTGATTCTGTCTGCTTATTATAAAATTCATAATGTATTTTATGTCTTATATTTAAAGTTTCATAAATGTCATCTAAATGATAATTCTTTATCAGAACTGTCTCTTTCAGATCTCATAAACAATGAGAAAGAATACAAGATTGAAGATATTTTGAGTAAGAGATAAAGAAGAGAACAGTTATAATATGAAGTTAAGTGAATAGAATATTTAACAGAATATAATGAATGACTTTAAGTAAAGAATATGAAGAGTGTAAAAGTGTTGTGACAAGAATATGATGCAAGAACAGAGAGAAAGCATAAGCATAAATGAAGTTTAAAAAATTAAAAACTTTTATTAAAAATATTTTACATAATATTAATTAGAAGAAGTGAAGTCAAAATACAATCAATACATTAATAAAATATTATCAAATTACTTTGTCATCTCTGCATCTGTGTTGCTATCAGAAATAAAAGACAAGAATAGTAACTGTTTATTAATGTTGTAATTGCTGTTAAAATAATTAAGTTACAGCATTGAGTCATAAAAGCTTTCTGAAATGTTGTTATTTAACTGAAGAAAGAGAAGCTCATACTTGAAGTGAAGTAAGTAACATGATGATGACAGCAAAGTGTAAGAAAATTAAGAAAATAAATTATAAAATGAAAGATATTTAATATAAATATCTACATCACAGTGACTGTCTGCTGCTCTTAAATCATGAGCAATAACAGATTATGAATCTCTGCAGACTTATAATGACTGTCATGATGTCTTACAATACAAGTAATATAGATGATGACATGTTTAATAAACAATATCTGCATATAATTAAGATAATACTGAAGTCAAGATTGATGAACATCATTGACTGTTATAATGATGATATAATTGACAAATACATACAAGTTATTAATTCAGCAATTAAAGAATGCAGAGATCTGTTACTGTTAATGCATTACAAGATGACAAGAAACTTTCTATTAAACTGAGTTACATAGCTTTTAAAGTGTCTTATAATAATTATAATTCTGATTCTTAACAATGTTGCAGTGACTGATGTTGTTACTGATATGTTTTGAACAGTAAAGACAACAGAGAGAATTTAATTTGTTGTTGATATAATGATTATGATGTGACATTGAGATGATGTCAGTGTAAATAAATAAGAAAGTAGAGAAATTGCTGAGAGTATGATATTGTGAAGTGATGATATTCTTAAGAATTGAGATAAAAACAAAATTGAGATACAATGTGTATGATGACATTACTGTAAAAGAAAAATATGACATATAATGTAGAGCAGAAAGATATTCATTAATTATAATCTTAAACTTGATACTCTTCTAAGCAGTAAGTTTTTGACAAATTAATTATGTTGTGAAGATGATGTTCTGTAATATTAATGATGCAGTGATGATCATTAAATAAGCATTTTCAATTAAATCTGTCAACAATGACTTATCTGTGACTTAAGAAAGTGAGAATGAGGTGTAAAAAGACAGTATTTTGTCATTAAAAAGATTAAATAAATATAATTATGTCTATATACAGCAGCAAAATCTCTGTTGCTGTCTTTTCTGTATAACAATGCTATTCAGAGCATGCATCTCATCATTATTGTATAAGTATTTTGTTAACAGATTCATCTTAAGACACTTACATTTCTTATGTATAGTATTTATTTTTGTTTTATTCTGTTTCTGCATTTCATTTCAGCAGAGTAAGTATGTCAACAATGTTATTTATAATATTTATTACATTTTTGACTGACTTAGCTTTTACAGACTTAATCTTTAAAATTAACTTTGATAAGTTTGTTAATTCATTAATGTTTAAGATTATGTTGATGAACAGTATCTAATGATGAGCACAATAAAAATTTAAAGACTTCTTATTGCATTTCTTCATATTTATATGAGTGCATCTCTTAGACTGCAACATTATTAGAACACATTAATGTCTTAAATGCTATATATATAAAAATCATTAACAATTTTGCTGAATTCTTAATGAAAGACACAGCAGAAAAAACATTTCTTTTATTTTTCTTAATGATTATGATGTTACTGTTGTTATGCTGTTGCTATTGTGTCATTTACAAGATGTTATGAGAGAGAAGCATCATTTAAAGACACAGAATTGCTATGACTTCAATTTATTAAGATGTTGAAGATGAAACAAATGCAAGTTGTATATGAGAAAAAGTTTTTTATATATTGTGACTAAACAAAGAAATCATCAATTTAATCAATTCAGAAATAAAGAAAAGTTGATTTTACTTATATTTTATGTATTATTCATTGTTAAACAAAGCTGAATCATCATTATCTGAATGCAGTAAACTTAAAGTATTGTATAAGATCATTAATTTAGTTAAGATAGACAACAAGTGAAATACATAAGAAGTTAAGTAAATCATTACTTACATTTTGCTGATCTGATTTCATGCAATTACAGTGTATCTATAATGTTGATGATACATCAATGTGCTGAAAAATCAGCACATAGAAGAAAAGACAATTGTTATAATATCATTATATATTCATACTAAATTATAGCTGAATTTCTTATGCAATGATTGATAAGCAAAGTACTATATAAACAGTCTTTACATATAAATCTTTTGAGTTTCTTAATTGTTAATCTTCATCAATACAAGACTTTAACATTAAAACTTCATTGAATAGCTGTTGTAATGTAATGTCTTACATTGTCACATATCTTACTCATTAGTCTTTTATAAATAAAAGGCTCATGAGTTCACATCTGTAAGAGCTTGCTTGAATTAAAGAATGTATAATAGATTTGTTAAAGTTATAATAATATCATTTATATAAAGAAGCAGCATGATTCTTTTAATATTATAAAGAAAAAGATAGAGATCAGTCTTACTTTAATGAAAACTTAACTTAAGTAATTCAGTGACACATTATTTATGTTAATTTTATGCAGCTTGTTCAAAGTCAAGAACTTAAAAAAGACACAGAAAATTCTTTGTACTGATTTTGTTCATTAGATATTCTTGATTATCTATGTTTATGTAGATAATAAATTAATATAAAATCTTTACATCAGTTTTCTAATTTTTAAAGTCAAGACTACTGAGAAAAAATGAGTCTAAAAATTCACTGATCAGTATATTGACTGCTAAGACTTCAACAACATTTTATAGATCTTCTTTTATTAGTTATCTTTTTATAAGAGTAAATCATTGATTATAATTCTTGTAAATAAGAATTGAAATAAATCATTACTTTATAAAGAAGTCATTAAAGTTCATGATGACAATAGTTGATACATAGTATAAGAAGTGAATAAAGTAAAATAACAATGTATGCATTAAAGATAATATAAATAAAACAAATAAAAAGCTTTTATATCTTTTGTTTTGTAAGACAATAATGTTTATTTATTTCAATAACTCATATTAAATTACTGAAGAACAGTGCTTTCTGAGCAACTGTAAATGTTAATTTTTGTTAAAATCAATTTTCTATAAATCTTTTAAGTTAAACATACTTAACTGCTGCAAAATGCTGATTCTGCTAAAGCTAAATTTATCACAAATCTTAATAATTAATAATACTGCTAAAGTTAAATTGATTATAAATCTTAATAATCAGCATACATAACTGTCATCAGTGTGCTGATTCTGTTAAAGCTAAATTTAGCATGAATCTTAATAATCAGTAATACTGCTAAAATCAGATTGACTGTAAATCTTAATAGTCAGCATACTTAGCTGTCATCAGTGTGCTGATTCTGTTAAAGTCAAATTTATCATAAATCTTTTATGAATCTCAAAAATCAGCATACTTAACTGCTGTCACACTAGAAATATACACTTTCTCTGAGAAGCTTTTTGTTAATTTGAGTTCATAATTTATTAAAAGAAAGTAAATACTTATGTTATATTATGCTGTTTAGTGAAATCTCTAAATTATGTTATCTATGAGCATATCTTGATTAAGAGAGTTACAAAAGAAGTAGAAAGAACATTAACTGCAGTTAATGTGAACAGAGTCTTTATTCAGTCTTTGACACTAGTTTTATCTCACTTTATAGAAGCAGCTAGAACATCACTTCTCAACAATATCATTCATTTTTCTGCTGAAGAATTTATCTTCTTTAATGTTCAGATATTGTCAACATGAAGTTAATAGATGTCTCACTTTGTCTCTGAGAGACTGACAACTTCATTCAGAGTAAAGAGACATTTTTGAAAGATTTTGAGATTAGAAAAGAAGTTGTGAATAGTTTTCATTGTGAATGATGACAAGAAGGCTCAGAGAATGATGATGGTGAAATTTAGAAAGAAGAATAGAAGACATTGATGTGTAGAAAAAATAGAATGAATATCTAGACATGTGAATTAGTTTTGTTTTGATTTTAATAATAGAAATTATGCTCTGAATGCATGAACTGCTTATTAAGTCAAATACTGTCACTTATTTTAGCTTGAGAGCAGTGTAGAAGTTTTTGGAAATCGCAGTACACCTGTTATTGAAGATCAGAATACATGGCTACAGCAATTTCTAGAATGTTGACTTCTCAGTTTGCTCAGAACTTTTTGCAACTTTTTTTTGAAAATCACACTTAAATTCAGTGTTTTGATGTTAAAATCACAATAAACAAATAGTTTGCATAAAACTGAATAGACAGTATAACTATATATATATAGATTTATTAACTGTTAAATTTTTATAGAAAAGTATAGAGAAATAA
>JAABUY010000306.1_pt1 | contig 93129 bp, 147 predicted proteins | sample 5560271 | NCBI WGS metagenome assembly JAABUY01 (sample SAMN10711886, study PRJNA513374) | rock metagenome | isolation source: Antarctica rocks | place: Antarctica: Victoria Land, University Valley | reverse complement strand
TGGATGGGGTTGTGGTGGGGAGGGAGGAAGGGGGATTGGAGAGGGAGGGTTTGGTCCCGGAGAGTTATTTGGAGAGGGCGGATAATTTGGGAGGGGAGGGGGAGACGGCGGGAGAGGCGGAGGATGAAGGAGGGGTGGAGGATTGACGGACATTGAGATACCGCTGCTATTGTACCGAGGACACTTGGATACCCCCATGTCACACGCTCCATTTTCATGTTCACATTGCCCTATGGAGTTTGGGACGGTACCATCTTGCCCAACTCGCCTTTGAGACTGCCGTCTGGTATGACAGGTAGACTCGCGCGCGGCCGGTCAGGTTCAACGGGGAGACGTCGTCAACCCGCTGAAGATGGTGATATAGCTGCATGCGATGCATTCCAATACGCCGCTCTATCCCACTTAGTAGTTGATCGCCTGGCCATAGGAAGCCATCGCCGCCTCCTTAAAAGCTACAGAGATCAGTCAGCATAGATCCTTCTTTGTAGATCAAGAGTTGCATACCTTCCGAGAGTGTGGGGTGGGCATGGGATGTCCGCGCGATATCCTCGGCTGAAGCTTTGTACTCCATCGCCAACACCGCTGACGCGATCATCTCGCCTGCGTTGGGTCCTGCCACATATCAGCTGCACTGCTGACACAATGAAAAGACAAGCACTCACCAATGATGTGGCAGCCCAAGACCTGATCTGTGTCCTTCTCCACGATCTGCAGGTCGTCAGCACAGAATCCGTACCTGATCCCCCAAGACATACGAATTTCACGAAGCCGCTGAACCATTGTCAGCATTCACTTGTGGCAGAGGCCGACCTACTCGGTATCCTGGTTCGTCTTCGCCCTCGAATTCGCCGCGAACGGGTACTTCCCAATCTTATACTTGACACCCGCCGCCTTCAGCTCTTCCTCGTTCTTCCCCACCCAAGCGACTTCGGGATGTGTATAAACGACCGAGGGGATGGCATCGTAATTGACATGTCCATGGCCGCTCTTGATGATCTCCACGGCCGCGATGGCTGTACTCTACGTCAATACTGCTTCAATGTCTGATGAAGCCCGACGCACCCTCCTCCTCGGCCTTATGTGCGAGCATGGGACCGAACGTGACGTCTCCGATACACTTGACGCCTTTCGCGCTGGTGTTAAACTGATCGTCGATGACGATCCGTCCCTTCTTGTCCGTCTCAACTCCGATGTTCTCCAGGCCGAGATTCTTTGTCACTGGTCGTCGTCCGATCGACACGAGGACGACATCTGCTTCGAGCTACCTCGACCTCGTCAGCGCCATCGGTGTCATGGGAGATCAGACGGCAACCCACCGTCTCCTCCTTGCCACCCTTCGCAGCTTCGACCTTGAGCTTGATGGTCTCATTTCCCTGCTCAGCTCCCAAGACCTTCGTGTTGAGCTTGAACTTGAGTCCCTGCTTCTGCAGAATCTTCTGGAACTGCTTCCTGCGAGACGCTCAGCCGAATCCCGGCAATGTCGAACACCAATGCGGCATGACTCACCCGACCTCCGCGTCCATACCCGCACCGACCGCTCCGAGGTACTCCACCACCGTGACTTCCGATCCCAATCTCGACCATACCGATCCCAACTCCAATCCAATGATCCCACCACCAATAATCACCATCTACCAAATCGACCCCATCAGCATTCTCCCCGTTCCTCTACCACCGCCTAAGGTGAGCCCACCTTCTTTGGTACCTCCTTCAACTCGAGCACCCCCGTACTGCTCACGATCCTCTTCTCATCAATCTCGATCCCCGGAAACGGCGTAACCTCGCTCCCTGTAGCAATGATAACATTCTTCGCCTCCACCTGTGTCTCCCCTCCATCATTCAAAGCCACGTTGATCTGGGTGGGCGAGGCGAAGCTCGCGGCGCCTTTGATGTAGTCGATCCCGTTCTTCTTGAAGAGATAGGTCTCGATCCCGCCAGTGAGGGTATTTACGGCGTTGGTTTTCGCGGCCATCATTGCGGGGAGGTTGAGTTTGAGGTCGCCGACGTCGATCCCGCGGGATTTGAAGTCGTGTTTCGCTTGGTGGTAGAGTTGCGAGTTGTTCAACCTGGCCACCGACCACTTGCTCAGTGTTACATTCCCAAGGAGATGGTTGTATCTTACATGGATTTCGAGGGGATGCAACCGACATTCAGACACGTTCCCCCCAAGCTCCCCCTCTTCTCGATACACACCGTCTACCAAAACAGCTTGATTAGACGGGGTCATATGCGTGACTCTGATCGGGAGGCCCACCTTCATGCCAAGTTGCGCCGCTTTGATGGCGGCCACATACCCACCGGGTCCACCACCGATCACAACAAGATCATACGGTTCGGTCGCGGTGGCCAATCCACGTGACGAGGGGAGGTATGTCGCGCGAAGGAGACCGCGGGAGAGGGAGTGGGATGATGAGGCGGTGGAAAGGGGACGGAGGAGATTGGAGGACTGAGGGGAGGTCATCAGTCGAGGTCGATTGGGGAAGGGTGGGTACTTACCAGAGGTGTTCGGGAGAGGACCATGGTGGATAGTCTATGGAAGCTTCGGTATCGAGGAAGAGCCTTGAAGTCGCTCTTCGAAGCTCAACGAGTTGGCGGTTTAGGGTCAGGAGGCAAATGCAATGAAGGATGACAAAGAGCTATGCGAAAGGATCGTCGTCCTGCGAAATCTGGCGGCGCGGACACGGCATCTCCTCCGGCGCCTTCCGATAAATCCGCTTTGCCCTACACTTCTGAACCTTTATGCAGTGCTGATTTGCAATGTGCACAATGAGGAGTATAAATGCAGTATGCCTTCACCAATCCACCGATTAATGCTCAAGATCAATAGTCCTTCCCGTCGCCAATCTCGACCCCTTCGCCTTCGTTGTAGGCGACGTCAGATGCGATCGGCTACTCTGCGTTCGGTCCTCCGCGTACCTGCCGGATTCTCGGCTCCCTTCCCAGGTGGACTCACTCCCATCCGGTCAAAGCTCTGCGCGAGGGAGTTCACCGCGCTTTTCGGTAGGCTTTGAGGTTCCGGTGCTGGGGAGAGAAGGGTGCTCGGGCTGATGTAATTGGCAGACTCGACGTTCAGTGGTTGGAGGGTCGAAGGAATCGGATTCGGGGGTGAGAACGGGGCAAAAGCGGGAAGTGGCGAAGGTGGCTCGATATCCGCCAGGTGAGAGCCATTCGTCGGGATCAAGGATCCTGATCGTGAGGCACCTCGCAAAGCATTGTTGGTTCCTGTCCGATAATTCGATGGCCCGCTGACGCGATCGACCGGCATACCAGGTGAAGCATGAAGGCGAGGATCATACGCTGGCCAGTTTTGCGGTCCCTTGCCAAGCTCGAGCTGTGCGTATAACCGGTGCGGACTGAGCGGAGCGGATATCGAGCCGGAGCCTCCCTCATAGACAGATGCCGATCGCCGAGATTCCCGGTAGCTACCTGGAATCTCGAGTCCCCGCGTAGCCGTGTCTCGTCCTCGGGCACCGTTTGGATCGAAGCCGTATTCGGTGAACCCTAAACCCAATCCCCCTACACCGCCCAGGTTGGCACCTTGACTGGCAAGCCATAACTCCTGAGCGGAATAGTCCGGTACATCCCCTTCGCTCTGCCGACCTCTCCGACCCATTGGTGTCTCGATATGCGGAGCTGGAGCTAGTCGGTCGAACGGAGCCTGAGAATGACTGCGCCAAGCGGCGTTTGGAGCTGCAGGAGTATAGCCGCATCGTGAGGCGGAAAGAGATCGAGCTGATGGGGATGCCGAGCGGGGCGCAATTTGCAGCTCATCCTCACGTTCCCGGCAGAGCTCGCCAAGAGCCAGTACCGCGCGATCCGGTCGCTGTGTCAAGATCTGCGATCATCAGTATCTCACTTTTTCCGGCGTAGAGAGACCAACCCTGGTGGCCCGCATGAACTCCCCGCGCAGCTGAAGAACGTGAGCATTTGGTAGACATGAGTCAGCAAGCTCACTGTATACAAGCCGTCCTTCGTGACTGTCCGTGCAACATTGTACGTGATCTCAAAAGGATCCTAGGCACAACATCAGACTCCATCATCTGTACGATCATAAAAATGTCGCACCTCAATACAAAGCCTATTCCGGTCTCTAGCCATCTCGTTGAATCCTCCTACATCGATCTACCCCTCGTCAGCAATGCGCTCTCATGATATCAGACTACCTACATCGTTGACCCATCCCTTGCTCTCCTTCGTCAATGGTCCCGCTCTCAAGGACAATACCGAATTGTTGAACTGGAAATCATGCGAGAAGAACCGGAAGAAGTCGATCAACCTGTTCGGTCCTCGTTAGCCTGAGTCCGACGGAGCGATTGCAGGTATAAACTCACAGCTCGCCAACAGTCTCGTAGTTGATGGAAGACCATTCCTGACGTAATGTCTCCACATCATCGAAGAAATAGACGTTCCGCCCTTCAAGCATTACTTGCTCTTCAGACACTGGTCGGACAGGGGCGATGCGCTGCAGGTTCGGAAGGACTGGCGGTTGTTTCACGTGAACGAGGAAGTAGAGGACCATGAGAGTGAAGCCGTCTAGCGGGGTCAGCACACGCTGAATCCGTCTTGAAGTATCGTACAGGAGGAGAGCGTCCCACGATAGGGGGAGTTGATATGCCGTCGCTTCGCCCATACTTTCACTGTCCGCATCCTTCAGCTCCGGAATCTTTCTCGACCGGGGGACATACGGAAGAGGACCAGGGTCCGTACTCGGGCAGGGTCGATCGTAGCGTAGGTGAGGAGAAGACGAGTATTTTCGATCGCTAATCGGTTCTCAATCCCGATATCGCATGAGATGCCTAAAATCCGTCAACGCCAGGTCCAGCACTGCTTGAGCGTGGTAGCTCACCGAAGGGGAGAGCGGGAGAAGGGGCGAGGGTGAGCTTCAAGATCGGTATTCGTGCTTTCGGCAGCGGTTTGACCTGCTCTCGTCAGCCGATCCCCCATCCCTTGTTGCACACGTACATCGAAATTCGTTTCCTATCGACGATCGCGACTGATCAGCTCCGAGAGGACTCTACGTTTTGGGAAAGACACACCCGCTCCAGCAAATCCCCAAGCATCTGCACCAAATGCGACGGCTCCAAGCTGGCTCCGGGATCATCGATGAGCACCACCAGATCCATATCTACCACCGTTAACAAGCACATCAGGACCCATATCTCAGTTCACCTCACGCACCCGAATTGCGGAGACCAAACGAATTGCAGCTACTCCCAAAACTCAATAACCGCGCACAGGGCTCAATAGTCTTGATGAGCTTCTCGATCAATCCTCTCACTCTACCACGACACACCACAAAATCAGCTCACGAGCGGGTTGATGGGCTAGTTGGGGAGACGCACTCTTCTTTGACTGTGAGTTCCTCGTTGGTAGGGAGGAGGGGGAGGACGAATGAGAATAGGGATGTGGAGAGATCGTTTAGGAATCGTCGATGGAGGACGCCGGGGTGCATGGTGGATGGTGGGACAACGGAGTGGTAGGGGGATGATGAAGCGGGGATGGTGGGCGATGGCATGCAATGGGTGGGCAGGGGTGATATTCGGGTTGGTGACTGGTGGACTCTGAGAGAGGCGTTAGCTAGGAATAAGCAAAGGTACAGCTGGGAGAGGAATATCGCCATGAAGACTGAGGTCCTCCATGGTAGATTCTTCTCGGCAGCGTAAAGATCATACTCACGGATGCAGGAAGATGACCCAAGGATCTAGAGCTTGCGCTGGCGATATTGAGAGCAGGAGATGGGCGCCAGGCAGTAAGATGGTTTTGTATCGAGAAGCTTCGATTTGCTTTGATGAGGTCGAAGCGGTGAATCTCGTCGTCGAGCTGACCTTGCCCTCCAAACAGCTGTAACAGCGGCGGTGAAGGTCTGCGATGAGACCGGTAGGACGACGATTAGGTGTGACGAGGGAATGGAACGCCGAACCGAACCGTCCAAAAGTACACTAGCTCACGCATACATTTAATCATGCTTTAATTTACTTGATTGTGCTAATTTTCCGATTCTAGCTCGAAAACTAGCTGTAATTATGTGAATGGATGTAACTCACTCCGAAACAGCAATGCATGGTAGGTAATGTGTGCATGGACCAACAGGCACCTGTTCGAACCATCGGTCTCCTCCCTTCGCCATCAGTCAACACCACTGATGGGTATTTGTCATTGATGGGGATTAGAGTCATCCAACCTCCGGATGCCATTAAAAGCGACATTTCCTGTGTCGGATGTTCTCTCCACGCTCATGCAGCTTTATGGCCTCTGATCTAGGGGCTGACTATTCCCTTTGGTCTATACTGAGCTCGCTTTGAGCTTTCGCTACCCCTTGCCAAGCTCCCATCCCATCTATCAAATATTCACTTTCCGATCGGCTCATTGAAGAAGGTGACTTCATCAAGCCGCCCCGTTCGGCCTCCTCACGAGTATTTACCACTAAGTGCCCAGCACACCGCTCGGATAGCGGCTCCGCAACGTCAAGTCCCGTTTCCTCCGCCCGAAACACAGGATTCGCTAGAAGGGGACACCAAAAACCTCCCGTCCCAACAAGGATCGTTTCCCGAGGCTGGCTACTCAGTTCGCGGGCCACTGGAATCTCCAGACTTTAGTCCAAGCCCGTTTCGACCCGTTCAATTACCAAAAGTGACTCTAGCGTTCCCCTTGCGCGGGTCTTTGTCGGAGCTCAACAAACTCGAGCGATTTTGTCGAACTTGACCGTCCAGACTGTTCTTCAGGTTTTTAAACCGGCGGAGAGTCATCGATCAGCCTATGTGGAATGTCTTCACAAGGATACCACCTCGACGCGCTTCCTGCGAGACCGCATGGGGCACCTTCGCCAAGATACAGCGTATGAGACAATGGAAATGAGGATAGAGGACATCCCTAGATTCTTTGATTCGCAGGTGAGCAGATTGCAGTCATTGTTTGCGGAATATACATTGAATCCGAAAACAGCCGCACGACTATGTCGCTGCAAAATATGTTATGACCCAGCCCGTCATAACCACGATCTACGCCACTACACAGGAACGCCGGAATATCCAGACAATGAGCTCCGCACGTCTGTAACTGTGTTCGACATTCGCCGACACATCTATGAACCTCGTACCCAAAGCAGCCCAATCGCGGGATCAAGCCTTCGGATACAAGCATGACCCATGTCCAGAATTGACGAGCACATTCAACGACCAACGGGGCACGACCAACTGTGTATATGAATAGATGCGAAGGCGGAGTCTTGATCGAAGATGATTGAGGGACGTTGGATTTCAGAATGGTTGGCGCGGATTAGATTGATGCATCGGGGAAGGGTTCCACCCTCAGGTTGTGTGATCTCTCGTGCTGTGTAAGACTAGGCTGGTAAGTCTACGTCTACCCGCATCCGTCGTCGATTGTGCTCGACAATTGTGGACTGCGTCAATTTGTCTGTAGTTTTCCTTTCACTATCCAAGTCATACCGAGTACCAGCGGTTGTGCTCGACAATCGTATACGTTCATTGACATCGGACTAGGCATGAAGGTTGCTTGGGCGTGAGTTCGATCCAAATCATATCTGGTAGGGTACGGTCATAACAGTATACTATACTAGATCTCTAGCGGATATTAGTCAATCTGGTCGCTCTATTATACCTTTGCGTACCTCGGCCTCTTCCGCTCTTACCACTCCAACCCCGAGACCTCCGTGATCCTTCTCCCCGTTTCTACAGCACTCCAGGGGTTTCTCCAGCCTTAGTCCTCTGCCCGTCTGCCTGACCGTGAAGTCCCGCGGTAATCGGACTCGGTTCTATTCGCGTGTTGGGGAGAAGGAGAGTGCGGTGGTAGGGTGTTACGTGGCTCGGTCTGAGGGGAAGCTGTTAGCGCATGGTAGCAATTAGTGTTTACCCGCTGGCCGGTGTGGATTGAGGTACCATCAATAAGTCTTGAAACCTTGATACGCTCGCATATCTTTGGTCGTACCCCGTTGGTCGTAGAATGTGCTCGTCAATTCTGGTCATGCTTGTATCCGAAGGCTCGATCCCGCGATTGGGCTGCTTTGGGTACGAAGTTCATAGAGGGTGTCGGCGAATGTCGAACACAGGCACAGACGTGCGGAGCTCATTGTCTGGATATTCCGGCGTTCCTGTGTGGTGGCGTAGATCGTGGTCATGAAGGGCTGGGGTCATAACAAATCAATCAATTTCGTCTGCAGTCCAGGAGCATCTCTTTGTCACTCTACGAGGCCTTTCGGCGCATTCGGAAGCCTGCACAATAAGGAAAATGTCAAACTTCATGGAATACCGAACGATTGGGAACTTACATCAGCAAACAGCGTATGACAGACGGCTGAAGATGCAGGGGTCATCCGGGATAGTCTTACGGAGCCCATGCAGAGCTTTTGGAGTGAGTTACATCCATTCATATAATTACAGCTAGTTCTCGCCCAATACAGCTAGAATCCCGGGGCGCCTGAAAAATTTAGCAAATAGGGTTATTCATGAGAGAAATCAGGATCCCCGCACCAATATTTGCCTTGTCTGGAGCCACTTTTTACGCGTCTTCGCATAAGTTACAACTTAAAACATTTGAACTGTACATCCCCATTTCTCAGCTTGAAGGGCTTCTATAAGCTTGATACTTTGTGCAGGATGCCTACACTACCCCATCGACAAGCAGCGCTGAAAGGAATTGACCGTGAACTTGCACATTCGGCCTCAGCCCCACGCACAAAATCCATCCGCAGGCTCGTCTACTTCCACCTCTGCCTTCGACGCGAAATCGTGCTCCGTCGGTACTGGGCGCGTCCCAAGACCTACAAGCATGCTCGCTACGCCTGTCACATTGATGCCGTGCTCTCCGCACCCCCTCGCGAGTTCAAATTCCTCTTCCGCATGTCCCACCCCGAATACCTGCGACTTGTACTTCGCTTTGGACAAGACGTCGTCTTTCATGCTTGTTGCAAGCGACAACCAGCCGATCCAAAGTACCAGCTAGCTCTATTCATCTACAGACTCGCCCATGGGACTTCAGTATCAACTAGAGGATCAAGAAGGCGGCATACTCATGACGTCTGCTTCAGGCGCTCTGGGGAGCATCATCAATGATCCTCTGCCCCTGACCATTGCCGGTACCCTCCTTCCAGTCTAGCTCTTCCTTCCACCCATCCCAGAGGTAGTTAATCTAGAGCAAATCATCAGCAGACGAGCGAGGGAAGGGAGGAGACGTACCTTCCTCTGTATTGCTTTGGAAATCCGTGGAGAAGGACAACCACGCTCCCGCAGCCATGCTTCACACTCCTCAGCAACCTGCGCTTGCCTCTTGCCCTTTACACCGAACTTGAAGGCTTCAAAGTTCTTCTCCCAGAGCCCAAACAATCAATAAGAAGGGAGAGAGACGAAGGGTTCCCAAAATTAGCGTCATTGCCCCAGTCCCGCGGACCTGTAATTGCGTCTTCAGCAGCTACTCGAGCCATCCAGCGCCGCTTGATAGGTCTTGAAGCTGGAGGCGCAGGAGGTGGAGGTATATAGAGACGGATGACCGAGGGAGAAGGGGTAGGTTGGACGACGGCAGGGAGGGGATGAGTGGTCTCGAGGGGAGATGTCATGTTGTAACCTAGGGGAACAAGCCTCTACACATCTAACGGTGGTACTTTCAAGGCGCAAGCTTCAGAAATAAAGGTGTAGGATGGAGTTGTAACACATAGCCTCAATCGAGATCGTGCCAAAGCCATACCCGATAACGTTCCAATTCAGCAAATTGTAATAATAAAGCCACGTGATTTGGCGAGTCCCGCCAATAATGAATAACAAATGTGCACGCCTAAAAGGCAAAGCAATCACCTCGTCCTTTCAACTCCTGAAGCTAAAATCCCGAACCCAATGCATGCAGTGCTAGCTCTACTCACTCAGCGGGGAACAGCAGAGCGATCGCTCCCCGCGAGGAGACTCTCGAATAAACCAGCCGCCGAATTCTCATTCCTCAGCTGGATCATATAGATGATCCCCGTCCGCTTTCCCTTGTCGCTGATCTCCACCGCCACACCCGTCTTCGCCACCCTCTCCACGCCATCTGTCAAGACAATAGTCGAGATGAGCATCGCCTTGCTGGACGAATCCGACTCTACAACCAGCTGTTTAATGTTTCCTCGCTTTTGGGCGTAAAGCTTCAGCCGACCGGATCCGAGGGATTTCCATTGCTGGTGAGACTGTTTGAGGAAGACTTTGCACTTCATCTGAGCGGAGATGACGGCGGGTCCGGTCAGAGCTGCCGCCTCTTCCTCTTCGACAGGTGACATGGGTGGACTGTCATCATCTACGTCGGCGGGCGAACCGCGGCCTGGGAAGCTGGAAAAGCGGGCAGAAGGGGGTTCGGGAGGACGTAAAGGGTCGGCGGAATGAGAGCGAGAAGGCGGATGGTGCGATGCGAAGGAGCCGTCGGACAGGTGAGAGCCTGCACCACGGAATTGTGGGACGGGAGGAATGTCGTGACGCATCGGCCGAGGGGCTGATTGGACAGACCGACCGGACGGTGAGCGGGGCAGCGGTGCACCTGGAACCATGGGGAGGGCCGAATCTGATACGCTAGTAAAAGGGAGGTGAGGTAGTTGAGGGGGCACCGGGAGGTTATTAGGGGCTCCTCTGCTACGGAGACTCGCTCCTCGAGGCGGAAGAGCTGAACTTGATCCGGGTAAGGGGAGAACAGAAGGAGGTGGCGTCGGGCCTTGTGACCAGGAGACTGCTTCGCCAGGTTCGAGCGACATAGTGCTAATTTGTGACAGAAGGACGTTGCCGCCCATCGGTGGAGGCGGCATCGCGTTTACTTCTGACGGTCGAGGACTCGCTGATGGGGACGACTCAGGTGAGAAAGGGCTCGGATAGCGTAGGGGTGGAAAGGTGCTCTCGCCAGATCGCGTGTCCGAGAAGGATGACGGGGAGTGGATGTCAACCGCACCGGGAGATGGGTCTGTGGTCGGAGGCCGAGAGACTGATACACGTCAGCCTTGAATGAACGGTGGCTTCTCAAGAAGACATACCGGAAGAAGCGAAGTCGATACAGCCCACCAAATCCTGAAACATGTTATCCCTAGCCACCTCTGATTCCACATGTATGATGAATGTCTCTTTTCGCATGATTGTGAGCGCGATGACATTGCCTGCGACAAGTAAGTGCGATCTTCGAGCAACGGAAACAGGCCGTACCGTGAGCTCCCTCAGAGACCGAAAGATGCTTCCCGGCTAGAGGCGGATAGCTCAACCACATCTCCGGCATCGGTCCCCCTTGTCCGACGCGTTCCGGCTGCTCCTTTGCCACCTGCTGCGCTTTCGCCGCTTTATCGCTCAACTCCATCCACTCGGCCACAAGGAACAGGTCCGACAGGATGAAGACATGTGCTCGATGGTGAACAACCTGGTCGCCGGTCGAACCTGGACTGAAGTAGATTGTCGCGTCGTGGGACGAACGAAGTTGGCGGGTGAAGGGTAATGATGGGGGATTTATCTGCAGCTTGCATTTCTGACTATATGTGAGCTATTGACAGCGAGGCGAGGCAAGTCGATAGACTCGCCTTCGGCATCATCGTGAACAAGTCCAAAGCTCTTCCCGGATCTATTCGAAGTTCGAGGTCGGACAGCGGAGCTGTTCCGGTCGTGGATGTCGATATTGAGGATGCATTCATCGATGGGACTGTGACCGTCGGCCTTCGCTTTGGTGATTGGTTGACGCTCGTAGCGGGCGATCCACCTGAGTTGCGAGGATCTTCGATGCGACTACTAAACGGCGAAATGCTGTCTCAGTCAGACCAGCTTTATCAGGAAGATTGCGCTCACTTTGAATGGCTCTCGACCGAGCTGTTCATGGTCGAACTGCTTCTACTGACCCTCTCGTTGACCTGCCAGCTCTGTTCACGCGACCTATCTCCGCTAGTGGCAAGGACGGCAGGGTTTGGTGCGTCGTCTTCACCGACGTCCACCTCGAGTCTGGTCTCCACTTCGGATACCAGAGTTTCTAATCTCCGATTTGCGACAGTGAGGAGTCGGTAATCACTCCGTCCTTCCTTGGTACTCCGCAACAAACGCGCATACAGCTTCCGGTAATATCGCAGTCGGGCATAGGGGAGGATGAAGAGAGCATCGAGGGACCATTGGGCTAGAGGCGGAGTTGGCGAAGATGACGCCGAGATGTCGACGAGGATATTGGGGAGCAGGGGATTGCGCGATACTGGAGGATAGGAGTCGAAGCCGGTCATAAAAGTTGTGGCGTATTTCTGGTAGGATGGTTCAAGGTCATCAATCTACTCCTTGTGTCAGCGAATGGACTGTATGAAAAGTGTGAGACTGACCCATCGCATCAACAGGTCGCCGAGCGCCTTTGGGCTGGACGGGTTAGGGCCAATCTCCTTCAATCTCTGGAAGGGGATCAGCATTGCATACGATACTCGACCTCACGTTGCCAAATGCTCTATTTGCTCTATATACCGCTTCTGCGCATCGGAACATGGCATCGAGCTTTGCAGGTGGGAAGTCCTTTCTTGACCATGCGGCAGCGACTCGCTGTGCAAATTCATCAGCACGAGCTTGAACGCGCTAGGAGAGCAGCTGAAAGAAGAGGGTCGTGGCAGAGGATGTCGAAGAGGTTCGAACTCGTAGACTGAGAACTCACCCGAATCACCAATCCCAGCTGCTCCACGTAGATCTTCTCGCTATCGATAAGATCCAGCAGCGGATTCCGCTTCGCCGCACCTTCTCGTTGTCCCGTATGATATCCCGCATTGGGCTCAAGCATGGCCATTGTGCCATTACCGTTTGTCCATGGCTCAGGTTGAGGCGAGTACGAGGGTGATAAGGATTTTGAGGGTGGACGAGGCGGTATGCCGGGATTGTGATACCGCGATGGCCCGGCTGTAGGCTGATAGGGTGTAGTCATACTGAAGATGGATCGAGAAGCCCGACAGGTGAATCACTGATATGCTGACATGGGGTGGATCCAGGGGAAAAAAGGGAATGAGAGGTGATTGTGCCGGGGATTGTAGACTGGCCAGGAATCGAGATGTGACAGGTTGGCTCTAGTCCCGGGTGATGTCTATGCGGATCAGAGCGTCGTGTGAGACCCAAAAACAGAATCAAAAGATATAAGGTCAAAGCGATGAGAGATTAAAAGGATAGGTGGGGACGTCAAGAGGTGAAAGGCCGTCGGACCTGTCGAGTGAAGTCGTGCACCACCGGATTCGCCCTCCAGCAATCGGCGATTTCAAAGTCCTCCCTGTAGCTCGACCTGGGCAGGTCGAAGCTGAGCTGAGATCAAAGGAGAAGGGTATTAGCTTCAGAAAAGTGCATGCATGCTCCTCCACTGGACGCGAAGACGCAATCTTTGGAGAGACTAAGAAAATGACGTGGATCTCGTGGCTTATCAGCTCGACACTTACCCGGTCACCGGGAGTAGATTCAGGTGGCTCTGTAAAGCAGCAGTCCAAGCATATCTACCTTCCCCGCACATCTCACCAACGTCGCTTCCTTTCGCTTTCTCATTCACTCCTTTCGCTTTCCACTCATCTCATATCATATCCACTTGATCTTGTTTCGCCATGCAGGTCTCCTCCCAGCCTATGGGGGAGCCTTCCCTCACTCCTCTTCCTACCAAAATGGAGACCGTCCCTATACGCCATCGAAGGACTCCACTCAAATCTCAGACTCCTCGATCGTCCTTGAACAGCGACCGAAGGCACCGAACGGTCTCGTCCGAGACTCGGCGATTGAAACCCGCTTTTACGACTTGTCTGAGCTACCCGGAAGCGATGCCCTCCACCGCCGCGTTCGAGCTGAATGAAGGCAGCGAGCTTCAGCGAAGTCAGCGTCGGTCAAAGGTGGAAGCTCTTACCAAGCTGGATCGAGCTGGCACTCCGGTTCAGCTCACCTCGGCTCCATCGGCGACCTCCTTCATCCCGGCAGCGCAGCCGTCAGCTGGACCCTCTGGCCGGTCTCCATCGCGCAACCCGCTCAACCGCCCTTCGAAGCCAAATCCACCCTTCCATATCGAGACTGTCCGGACCGAAGCACCACGGCACCCTTCGTCTCGCAGTGGGACTCGGCTGTTCGGTCTGGAAGAATGCCCAGTCTTCTACCCAAGCGCAGACCAATTCCGAGATCCCATGTCATATATCGACTCCCTCGGCCCGATCGCCAAGCCGTACGGCATCTGCAAGATAGTCCCGCCCGAAGGATGGCGGATGCCTTTCTCCCTTGAGACGGACACTTTCCGCTTCAAGACCCGGTTGCAACGGCTCAACTCCCTCGAAGCGGCCTCTCGGGCCAAGGTCAACTTCCTGGAACAGCTCACTATGTATCACCTACAACAAGGCGATTCCAGAGTGACGATTCCTGTCATCGACCGGAAGCCGATCGATCTCTGGCAATTGCGCAAGGAGGTCAACAAGGTCGGAGGCTATCTGGAAGTCAATCGGCTACAAGGATGGCCCGTCATCACACAGAAGATGGGGTTACACGAGTCGTACTCGCCAAGCGTCAAATCAGCATACATCAGGATCATCCTTCCATTCGACACCTTTGCGGTCCGGGCGAAATCGGTATCCGGCTCTCCGCTGACACCGTTGCAAAGTACGGCCATGTCTGTGCCGCCAGGCTTTGCGGCAGAAAGTCCAGCTTCACCCACTCAACCCAGCCGGATGGATGGAGTACGCTGGAGCCCGCAAAGTCGTCTGGGATCTGGATCCCGCAAGGGTGCCAAATCTCTTTCACCGCCTGAGACCGGTGTCTCCCTTCCTTTTGATCGGCTTGGCTCGCCAGCCGACGGCACTCAAGTGAGGTCGGCATCTGCGGCGCCGGTGTTGCCTTCGGTCAAGATCAAGGTCCCGGGCTTCTCCAGCCGTGATGGCAGCGAAAGCGAGCTGAGCGATGAAGATGCCTTCCCTCCAATCCAGCCTGCGAAACGAGACTTTCTGCCGAGCGAGTACCAGAAGGGCGAGGTGAGTCATTCAACGAGATTGAGTTGACGAAAGGTCTGCGAGATCTGCGGGGGCGGACATGCCGCAGACAAGATCCTGCTCTGCGACGGATGCGATCGAGGTGAAACTCATGCTTGACAAGCGGGACAAGCTGATTCTTGCTAAGGATACCACATCTACTGCCTCGACCCACCGCTTTCATCCGTTCCTGCAAACGAGGAATGGTACTGTACCCCCTGCTTGCTCAGTCAGGGTGACGACTTCGGCTTCGAGGAAGGCGAGGAGCATTCGATTCCGTCATATCAAGCTCGAGATGCTGCTTTTGCCCATGCGTGGTGGAACAGGCATCGCCCTTCATCTTCCAGCGGTTTGCCCATACTTTCACGACAATTCGGCAGGGCCATCGTCACTGAGGACGATGTTGAGCGAGAGTTTTGGAGGTTGACCGAGAGTTCCAGTGATACAGTAGAGGTGGAGTATGGGGCGGACGTGCATTCGACAACCCATGGAAGGTGAGCATCAGTATTGAGCCAGAGCTTATAGGCAGTGCTGCGCCTACATTGGAGACACATCCACTCGAGCCATATGCCAGGGACGGCTGGAACCTGAACAATATGCCGATCTTGCCTGAATCGTGAGCCGATGAGTCTGAATCATGCTAATATTAGATTGCTGCGATACATCAAGTCGGACATATCCGGGATGACGGTCCCCTGGATATACATTGGCATGCTGTTCTCAACCTTTTGCTGGCACAATGAGGATCACTATACTTATAGCGTCAACTACAGTGAGTCCGCGTTGTCGGATACCCGCTCAAGTCCAGTGCATTGGGGAGAGACGAAGACTTGGTACGGCATTCCCGGAGCGGATGCAGACAAATTCGAGACGGCAATCAAGAGCGAAGCACCCGAGCTGTTCGAGCAGCAGCCGGGCCTTCTCTATCAACTCGTTACGATGATGAACCCGGGTCGAATAAGCGAGTCGGGTGTAAAGGTCGTCGCCTGTGATCAAAGGCCAAACGAGTTCGTCATCACTTATCCAAAGGCGTATCATTGCGGGTTTAACCATGGAGTGAGTGTCATGCTGATGACTCAGCTGACATCAGATCAACTTTAATGAGGCGGTCAACTTTGCTCTTCCAGACTGGTTACCCGAGGGTAAAGAATCCATCACGAGGTACAAGGAACATCGGAAACCTGCCGTCTTCTCGCACGAGGAGCTCCTTGTCATTATTACCTTGTACTCCGAGACTATCAAGACGGCCCAATGGTATGTTCACATAGAAGAGAGAAGCTGACATGTCCAGGCTGAAGGACAGCCTCGCCGAAATGGTCGCCACTGAAACCACTAGGCGTGACGAGTTCCGCGCTCAAGTTCCGCTTCTGTCCGAAACTCTAGTCGAGGAAGACTGCACGGAGGACCAATACCAATGCTGCATCTGCAAGGGATTCTGCTACCTCTCGCAGATCACCTGTAGCTGCACCAAAGCAGTATCTTGTATCGATCACGCCGATCAGCTTTGTGGTTGTCCAAGATCGAAACGAACCCTGCGGAAGCGGTACTCAGAGAACCAGCTCGAAGAAATCTTGTTTGCTGTCGAAACGAGGGCCTCCCAACCTGAGGCTTGGAGATACCGACTGCGCAGCCTGCTAATCGTCCCGCGACCTCCACTCAAATCGATGAGAGCTCTGCTTGCGGATGGGGAGAAGATCTCAGACTCTTTAACGGAGATCCCCGATCTTCGCGCTTTGGTCGTTCGAGCGAATACCTGGGTCGAGCGATTCACGAACCTTGCAACGAGGAAGAGTACCGGTCGCCGGCGGAAAGGTCGGCGAGACGAGCCGGACGAAGAAGTCGACCGCTCTCCAGCCGTTCTGGCTGGTCTGCTAAGGGAGGCCGAGCGCCTGGCTTTCGACGCGCCCGAGATCTTGCAGCTCCGGCAGATGGTCTACAATATCGACGGCTTCCGGCATGAAGCTTCTCTGATACTCTCGACACCGGAGAACGATCTCGATGCCGAGAAGTGCAAGACGGCGCTCATCCTTGGCAACAGCCTTAACGTCGACCTCCCCGAGATCGCAAAACTGCAAATCATCGTCAACCGCCTTGAATGGTTCCGAAAGGTTGAAGAGGAGGTGGACGACCGAACTCTACAATATCAGGATGTTGTCGCGCTGCTTGACCAGGCCAGAGCGTATAACATCTCTGCTGAGCACCCCACAGTCGTGGAATTGCGGCTTCGGGAGACTAAGGGTTCGGAGTGGAAGAGAGGAGCGGAGAGACTGCTCGCGGCATCGACGATCACCATCGAGGAGACTTCGGCTCTTATAAATGGAAAGGAGCTCACACCCACTGTACCCGATCTGATGGATCAGCTCGAGTATGTTCGTAAAACGGCGCAGAACTGGCAGACTTCGGCGAAGCAGCAGCTATTCAACGGGACCGCAAACGGGGCGCAACGTCTTTGCAAGACCGTCAAATCTGCTTCCGGCCCTGTGTCCCGCATTGCCATCCCCGAAATATCGGAACTGCAGGACGAGCTCGACTTTCATGCGAAATGGCTCAAGCAGCTCGGTGTCGAATTGGGCGTGCTGTCGAACAAGGTCAATGCGTCCCTCACGAATACCCTTGCCTTGACCAAAACGCTGCTCTCGCCCGCGGATGATCGACCAAACGATATTTTCAGTTGCTTCTGCCGCACCCCGTCCGCCGCCATCATGGCCACTTGCGGCCTATGCAAGGGGCAATATCATCCTCGATGTGTCAATGTGACCGCCAAGAACGTTTCGCATCCGATCCGGTGTCCCATGTGCGAGCGAGAATCGTTTGATGACAGGCCTTCTCTCAATGCTATCGCTGCATTCTCGGACACTCACAAATGGAAATTCATCCTGCCGTCTTCCGAAATGGATACCCTCAGCGATATCGTCGAAGCAGCAGTCCGATTCGCCCGAATCTTGTTGCCTCTCGTCGACCCGTACGGACAAGCGGTAACATGTAGGGATGTCGAGCTTCTCAGCCATTGCGCACGAAAGCTCTATAACCTCCCCGTCGTATTCGATGCCTTGAATACCACCACGAACGAGCGCGTTGTTTTCGAAGACTGGCTGCGCAAGCGAATACTTGATGCGCGTACCCCGGCTAAAGCTCGAACGCGACCCCGAAAGGCGAAGCTTGTGCTCAAGCAGTCTCATGAGCATGAGTTCCATTGCATCTGCTCGACACCGCCGGTGGACCACCTCATCACCGTTCAATGCATGCGGTGTCAGCAGGGCTACCATTCGTCATGCGTCCGCGCGCCGATCGAGGCATCTGGTCAGGATGGTGAGAAGTGGCGGTGTCCTTGCTGTACGGTGAAAGAAGGGAAGCATCATAAGGGCATCGAGGCGAGGGTGCAGATGACTGGTAAGCCAACGCAATATTCGTTAGTTGTTAGTTGGCGCTGACATTTCGAAGAACAAATGGGCACGGAACTTTTCATCGATTACCGCGCGGCCGTCAGCGGGTTCTCACAAGCTCCAATCGAGATCTCCTTGCCCAGAAGCGACTGCATCATCCTAGAGTGTACGAAATTCGTCCCGGCGATCATCCCGGATGACTACGATCCTCGAGCAGCATCCGAGAGCAAGCCGGAAGGGCCCGACGAGCCGCAGAAGAAGAAGAGAAAGGTCAAGACAGAGGTCAAGGCAGAGGTTGAACAGCCCGATGCTGTGAAGATTGAAGCCTCAAACGGCATGAAGGCGGAACCGACGACCAATGGCCATCATACAGCCACTCTAGTTCCGTCGATTCAGCGGAGAGACACCTACCGGCCGGCGCCACCACTACCATCGGTGCCGCAGGCTCAGCCTACAATGCCCCGCAGTATCCTGGACCAGCCTGGGCAGCGGGGACCGTCGTTGACCCACCCTTTCGCGGCTCCAGCTCGACCGGCTTCGTCTCCTTCTTCCGCTTATATGCCTCAGTCGTCATGGCGGCCTGCGGTCCGACTCGACCACGACCGGCCCCGGCGATGATGAATGGTCATGCCTCAGGCCCAATGCCGAATGGAAGGGACTGGCGCGAGGGGATGATAGAGCGTACAAGAGATATCGAAGGGGTCTAAGAGTGCCATGGAGCAGAAGGGCGCGCATGCGGAGGGCTGTACACAGGGACCGGAGAAGGCTAAGATAATGCGTTGGAAGAGAGAGATATGCTCAGATCGTGTGACATGGACGTTTGAATAGGAGGGCATCTGTGGCGAGTCGGTGCAGGTATCTACTATTTCTTCTGTGACTCATTTGGCTTTATTTTGTGTTGTATAGTGAATCGAGTCGTGCATGTCATTCAACCGCGTATCTCGCACCCCTAATTCCCACTCTGTCGCAAGCTCACCACCGGCTCTCCATAAGTCCGTGGCCTCGCTCCAGGCGTCCAAAGCGTAGGGACGGCAGCCACAAAATGGACCTCCCAATCCCCCCTCGTCACTCGTCCACTATCCATCTCCCTAACCCTCCTCTCCCTCCGTCTCTCTCTCTCTCTCTCTCCTCTCCTCCTCTCCCTCTCCATCCTAGGCAAATACGCGTCCCCCCTCCTCGCCTCTTCCTCCTCTTCAACCCCATCTTCATCCAGATCCGAAAACACATCCTCCTCATCACTCCACGCGTCGGGTCGGGACGATCCTCGGCGAGGGGAGTACAGCTCAAGAGGAGGAGGGATCACCCGGTGCCCATTCTGCGCGGCATAGACGTTTATCCCGCGAGGGGAGAAGAATGCTACCGCCCATGAGGCGAGCAGGGAGTGGACCCGGTCTGTCAGGATTGGCATCGGGCCGCGGTGGGATGGGTTAGAGTGGAAGGTTCGATGGGTACGGGAGGAGGTGGAGAGGGAGGTGGAGCCGTCATGGATCACTGAAGCCATGGATTCTTTTGCTAGGTCGTCGATGAAGCGGGACCTGTCGGGGTTGGGTTAATCAGAACGAGCAAAGGAGAAGGGAGATTATGAGGGGCAGAGGGGGTAAGGGAGTGAGAATGGCGTGGGAGCCAGTTTGGTAGGGGGAGGGATGGAATTCGAGACCGAAAACTTACCATTCGTACTCGTTGACGTCGTGCGAGATAAGTCCTCGGGGCAGATGGAGCTCCCAAGGATGGTTGAGTCGCCTGGCAGGCAAGCTGAAGGATTCAAAGGTTTCGTAACGGTAGAATGAGTCGGATGGCATCGGGGAGCGGTCGAAGCATGTTGGCCTTGGCGACAAATACTATCAGCCTGAGATCCGCTTAACCGATGTTGAGACAAGGGATGACAATCATCGTCGGATGTGATCAATGGGGAGAATGTCGGCGGGGGGCAACATACTGATCGGGCCGACTACTCGACGCTGTCTCGAACCCAGTTCCCGTCCCCGTCCCAGTGCCCATCCCACCACTCGGCGTGATGTGCATCTCCCTCGTCGCGGTCGGCATCCCAATCTCGCCCGGCTCGACAGCCGTCCCAACGGGTAAGGGGAGAGGTTGGGCTGCGACAGCACCTTGAGCGCCAGCTGCGACTAGGGGGCGACCCCAGCCGTCCCAGCCTGCTCCTGTTCAGTAACGGGTATTCCTCTGATGGGCGTTGCGTACCTTCCGGTATCTCGGGCGGTACTACTCTTGTCAGCTGAGTTTCTTATTTAAGGGAGAGGCGTGAGAGGGGGCGGAGAACCCACACATCCGACCAAAGGCGTCGAAACCCTCTTGTCCGGGTCGAGCGATGAATGGGAGTCCAAAGGGCATGGGCGGGAGTGCCGAGGGATCCGGAGGTCTGTACGGCTGGCTACGATGAGCATCAGCTTTCCATCAAACATTCGAACTAGATCCAGGGCGTGGAGGAGCGGAAGGACGGAAGGACGGAAGGAAGGGGGACTCACCTAGACCCAATCCCACCAGGACCCGCAAAGTCTACCAACGCTTCAGCTGAAAGCAAAAGGAAGGTTTTCAAGTGAAGGAGATCGACCCACCTCGCCCGAGCATATCCCGCCCGAATCGTCCAGGCATGGAATTGAACCACCCCATCCCTGGTACGCCGGGCATCACACCTGGTATTGGGGTGATGAGTGGGAACGGCATGGGCGGGACGCCGCCCATCGCCCAGGGCGCCAACATGTCGAGCGCGAATCCGAAGATGCGGTCGAGGTTGAGTTTGAAGTTGACTGGGTCAGAGAGGGAGAGGTCAGTGAAGGGTTGAGCGAGAGATTGTTGAGCGAGAGATTGTTGAGTGAGAGATTGTTGAGCGAGAGGCAGAGATAAAGGGAGATGGACCTGGCCCAAAGGACCCCCTTGCCTTTCAATCTCGCTGCGTTTGGGTCAATCCTCTCCTTTTGAAAGGCAAACATGGGACCTGAAGGACGGCAGAAGGGGAAATTGTGGGGGGAGGAAATCTTGATAAGGATCCTCCACCCCTTTTAACGTGTGGCAGCTGCCGGTCTATTCGTCGTCCAGCGAGAAGCGATCCATGGGAATCACGACGCACGATTACGATTTCACATGAGCCCCACAGTAAACGCGCACTATGACCACCGCTTCAATAGTACCCGCCATACCCCATCCCACCCATCCCGTCTAATCCACCCATCCCACCCATCCCGCCATAACCTCCCATCCCGCCCATCCCGCCCATCTCACCCATTCCGCTCATTCCTCCCATCCCTCCATATCCCATCCCTCTCATCCCAACATAGCCGGTCCCATAGCCAATCCCCATACCCGGGTACCCCTGCGCTGGCGGGACATACGGTGCGCCCATCCCACCCATCGGCATACCCAGCATGCCCATTCCCCCGATCCCTCCCAGTCCACCCATACCCATGCCACTCATCGCGAGCATCGGGTTCAGCGAGGTCACCGGCGGACCCATCATGGGTGGGCGAGAACCCATCATGTGGGGCGGGTGGGGCATCGTCATGGGTCCAGCAGGGGGGAAGGGCGATCTGTTTCATCAGCTTGGAATCATAAAGCCTGGTGTGAAGAAAGAGGTCGGTGATGAGAAGGATGCGGCTCACCCGCTCCATATGGCAGGGAGTCGCTGACCTGCTTTGGGTGGGGTACCGTAGTATTGCTTCTGCCATTTCTTCTTCGCCGCCTCCTCAATCTCCCCCGGACCAGGCGGATATGCATACCCTGTCAAGGTTTCCTCACCCTCAGCAAGCGCCATCGACTGGAGCGGTGTACTCACGCTCGGACTTGGGCGGCGGCAGCGCCCCCTCCAACCGTCGATAAGCCGGCTCCCTAACCTTGATCTTCTTCATCCACTTCTTCGGCGTCGTCTCCTCCTCCAACAGCTCCTCTTCCACCGCCCAAGCAACGTTCCCAGCCTGTACCGGTTGTCTCACTGCTCCGGTGTGGTCTCGTAGCCTCGCGTGCAGGTGCTCATTCCCGAAAATATCTCGTTGGGCTTCCGCGGAGAGCGTCGCGACTGTCTTTGGCGGCTGAGGGATGAAGCTCGGGAGTGACCATCTCTTGATCTTCGGAGAGGTCTTGATCAGTTTTTTGTAGTCGACTATTCATATCAGTCGAACTTAGATATTGGATGGACTGACGTACCCATCGGGATTGGCTTGAGACTTGCCTTATTCCCCTTGAGGGGTATCCCCGCACCAGGGTACGTGACCGTCTCCGTCGTAGTGGTCTCCACCACCCTCCCCGGAGTCCCATCAAGCACCGGCTGTGGGTCGAGTGCTCTAGGCGTTGGGAGAGGCAAAGGCTTTGTAGGCGGTTTCCAATCCGGATCATTCTCGACGAACCCCAAACCCGTCTCCAGGGGTATCGCCGGCACTCCTCTCGTGGTCGTCGTGGTCACGATCTGCGTCACCACCTCCCCGCCTTTGTCTGGCTCCTCGTCTACTTCCTCCTCCTCTTCGACGGGCTCGATGACGGTCCTTGCGGAAGGGGGTTTGAGGAATTTCGGGAGCTGCATAGTGCTGACGACCGGCGAGGGGTCGACAGAAGGCGGGAGTGGGACGGCAGTAGGGTCGATAGATGGAGGGGCAGGCGGAACTTCAGGTGCAGGAGGAGGAGCGAGGTTGACGTTGACGACGATTCCTGGATGGTTGGTATCAGGCGGTGGGGCGGGGGCGTCGAAAATGGTGGTTGGTGGTTTCGTAGATGGTGGTTTCTTCGCTGCCATCTCGCTCGCGACCTCGACCACGAGTGACTCTGGCGCTTCCTCGATTGCCCTCAACGCCTTTTCCTTCTCCTTGCCTTTCCCCTGTTTCTTCTTCTTTCTTCCCCTTCCCTTGTCCAGGTTCGAGCTCTTCCCTATCCTCGACTACAGTCGTCTCCCTCACAGTCCCGTCTTACAGTCCCGTCCGGATCGACGTCTCGCTCGTAGTGCTCGTGGTGATGCTGTGGAGTATCGCTAGAGGAAGGATCGGTTGAGGATCGAGAGATGGGGTGGTGGGATTTAGCCATTTTGAGGGGGATGACTGGGTCCTTTGGGTTGATGGTCCGGATGCGGGGTGATGGGGATCAAAGGCGTCAATCAACGGTCATTTGACCGGATTTCACTCTTGGATAGGTATGAAGCGAAAGGTGGAGATAGACTCGGGAGGAACAGAGTGGTCGGACGCTTCGATGCCCGGCTGGCATGTTGCGTTGCAATATACCTCGTGTCTGGTGGTCTCCGAAGCATTGGACCGGTGGGATCCCTTAGAAGTGCCTTGGGATCCCTTAGAAGTGCCTTGTTCGATAACAAAGGAGAGATCGGCGCAGGCGATTGTGCTCATTTCGGTATGAAAGAAAGATTATGGCCATTGGGAGATCAGCGGAATATGTGATCCGGCAGATGAAGGCTGACTACGGGTCCGCCATATCGGCTCCCAGGCCCACCGTCTCCTGCCAGTTCCGTATACCTCCCATGTGACATATTGCATGAATAGTTTGGCAACGGCAGAGCAAGTTGTGAAGGCATGCAGTCCACTAGCCTGTCAGTGACGCCGCCGCTGCCCCGTCGGGTCCTCGGTGAAGAACGTGATCCCCTACATCAATCAGCTTCGTCCGCATCCAGCAGAAACAACCATACCTGGAGATCAAGGAAGCGCTTGAGTCTCTGCTTCCATCCCTTCTCGGTGATACCTGCTGTGAAAGACTTGCTGATGAGCTCGTCGAAGCTGATCGGCTAAGCTCCCGCATCAGTACACAACCGCAACCCATGTGCAGAAAGCGCACCTCGTAATGCAGGATCCGGTTGTACAGCTCATGATCACCCTGGATCATCTCGAAGAACTGAGTGTTCAGGTCCCCCGTAGCCGCAGGACGGGATCGAGTTCTCTTCGCAGACAGTGGGACCTCCTCGGATGACGCTGATGGTTCACGGGTCGGGCGAGAGCGAGGCGGTGTTATGGTAGGAAGAGGGTGGATAGCGCGCCAACACTCGATGGCGATCTTCACTAGGGCGGGGTGGTTCGTGCTTGGTCGATATCCATAGCCTCCCGTAAGACGCTGCATCTTGATCAGCGAATCCAAGTGAGACATGACCAACTTACCTGAAGCTTCTTGAGTTCCCAGGTAGAATAGTCTGGCATTCCCCTAGCCAGGAGCTGTTCCTCACTCTCCAAACCTAGCGGTCTCTGCGGGGCCACATCCTCCTCTTCATCCTCATCCGCATCCTCGTCCTCGTCCATACGCTCCACATCCTCGTCTTCCATCTGTGAGCTCCCTTGGTCTTCCGTCCCCGACCACGCCCAATCCAGCATCGCATCCCTCCCCCAGGCGTCCTTGTCGTCCTCCGAAACACCCGCTTCCTCAGCTGCGACTGACGAAGCCGAGTCGCCCGTAATCGAATGATCATCAGCATGGAGATCCGCGGGACCGACCCACTGAATGACCGCGTCGTCGCCCCATTCCTCCTCAAGGATCGGTGCAGTAGGCGTAGCTTTGGAAGAGGAGACATTGCCCGGGGTAGGGGTCGCGGAGAAGGACTTGCGGTTGCGGAAGGGATGAGATTTGGGAGTGATCGAGAATCGAGAGCTTGATGAGGCTGCGTAAGGCGAGAATGATGTCGGCGATGACACGGTCTGACTGGGCGGGGATCGATGCATCTCGTAGCGATCATGACTGTCGAGCAGCTGGTCTGTCTCGATATCCACAGGGCCCTCGTGCTCGTCATATATACACGTAGGCTCGTGATCCCCCCGCAATCCCTCCTTGATCTCGTATCCGCTTCCCGTAACCTCGCTCGCGCTCTGCCGGATGCCGCTGTCTGTGGAGGTCCCCATCGGCTCGCGAACCTCCCCTTCTCGGAAAGGGCTTGATCATCTCTTCGTCATCATCATTCATCTGAGCCGGCGATCGACCCTGACTGGATCGCGGCATCGGTGGTTCGTTCTCCTCGTCCTCGCCAGCCTCACTAAGGTCGGAAGTAAAGTCCTCGGATCTTGGACTTCGTGACTGTCGGTTCCTGGCGTATGCAGCGGCTAAGGAAGATTCGCCGATCGGCTGAGTTGACGGCAACAGAGGGGATGAGACCGGTGATACGGCAGCGAATCGTCGCGGCGAAGACAGACCGTTTGGTGAGGCCCTCATCGACCACTCCAAACCAGGATGCCCCAGTAAGTCCGCCAACCTGTCTTCCACCTCCTCATCCCATCCCTCACCCCTATCTGCAGACGGCTTGACAGTGGCCAGCTTTCTCCACCCTACGGCTACTTTTCCTTTCTCCTTCTTGCCAGTCTGATCTGTTGTATTCGCTTGGCCAGTTGGCGGTAGGTTGATTCGGTTGTCAACGGCGTTGTCGAGGACGTTCAAGTGATGTTCGAGGAGCGAGGAAGGGGCTTTTGAACCAGCTGCGAGGTGCAGCGCGTCGTTTATGAGTGCTTGCAGATCTGGTGGGGGATTGGGTGGACGGAAGAGAGGAGGAAGGCAGGTCGAGATGTGGCGCTATCCACCACAAATCAGCTCGTATTGGGCACAAGGTGAAGGCGAAGGCAGCTCACCCATCGAGCGGCTCCAGAATCGCTCTTCTTCCACCTCTTCCTGCAGACCACGCAGTCAGGGAGCTGCAGTAATACCGCTGTCCTCCCCAGCCATGATGGGATAGGAACAGGTTGTTTCGGTGGTGACCTCGGAGCGACGAGGGGGAGTCGGGGTGGTGGAGTATCCTTCAAAGGGACAGGAAGGTCTGGGGGAGAGATTGACGGGGAGCTCGATTTGAAGCTGTATTTGTCGGCGAGACGGGTCGCGAGACTCGATCCGACAAAGATGGGTTCGTCGTCGTCCGCTTCGAGTACTGCCCTAGCTTTCCCCTTGCCTCTGACCGGAGCCTTCTGCTTCGGTAGTGCGCGGGGTACCGGATTCGCGGAGTGAGCTCGACGGCGGGTACTTGATACGGCTGAGTTGGATGATCCAGCTCGGACAGACCCCGATTTGATTGGGTTCGCGATGGGAGGAGGGCGGTCAAGGATCTGTGGGTCGTCGGAAGAGGATTCAGCTTCTCGGACAGTCATTAAGCCCTGAGCGGGGATGATCTGGGGCGAGTCGGCGTTCTCGCTTGTGGGCGCCATCCTTGGGGCCCTATTCGGTAGACTGCTAGTGCAGCAACAAGATCGAGAGTGCGATTATTGACGGAAGCAGAGTCACGTGCAGGATCCGTCGCCGGCCAACCTTTGTTAGAAGTGCCGCCACTACCGGCAACGCCGCCTGTAACGCCGGGACGTGCTGAGATACCCTCTCTCATATGCGCTGTTAGATAGACATGCATTATACCCAGTATCAAGCTACCTCTATAACAACAACCTTTGCTGTCCAATCTCCCCACAGCTCTCAGACACGTCCGGTTGGAAGCAATCGAAGGGATATGACATCCGTCTTCAGGACGGAAGATTACGACCAGATAAGATAGGATAGTTGCGGCCGCTCTCAGTTGCACCTCGTATTCCAGGTGGCGGAGATACCTCCCAATCGCACGGCTTTGACCTCGTCCTTGGTCTCGCCCTTTTTTCCTCGTATCCTCACTTCCATCCCTGCCCACCAATGGCACCCCATAATTTGCTTCCGATCCGGTATCACCCTCTGCGTCGGTTCGGTCTTCTCGGCGATGCTGCCGAGACCTGACCGCTGATCTATTGCCTCCATGGCGCTATTTAGAACAGGAAGTTCTGTTCCGCCGGACAGAGACCCCTGCCGATTTTTCGTGACTTCATTCAACCCCTGACTCATCATGGCGGCTCCTCGCATCGCTAACACGTTCTGTATGACCTCTTTCGGATCGCCAAAGCTGAAGCTTCGGGCTCTGCTACTTTACGGCGCGACTTAAACCGGTGCAACTTGGTGGAGGGTCGCTGCCGGTCTAATGGAAGCTGGTGTGGTATTCAGACTGTCCCTAGGGCTGATCGTGATTCAGGTTACGAAAGTAGGCCTTTGGTCGCGAGACTGATCTGATATCATCCCTCTACTCCTGCTCGTTGTCTGCGATCCTTGTGCAACCGACTGAATAGCGCGTCGACGCTCCAGACAACGTCGGATTTGACTTCACCACCCCCTCATCCGGATCCACGATCCACGACTACGCGACGTACATCCATACCCATCTCGGCGACCAGCCCATACGATCTCATCGGCGGGATCAGTCTCGGTACGACCATCGCTGTCGATCTCTATCCGACGTCATCGACCAAAGCAAAGAGAATGGTACTGATTGAGCCTCCATTGAATGTCATGATCCCCCCCTCCTGCCATCGACATGGCTGTGGTAAGGACAGCCAAACCGCCAAGCGAAGCGGAGATCGCACAGGAGAACCTGAATTGGACGACGGAAGATGTCATCTTGTAGAGGTTGGTGTTTGTGAGGACCGAAGTGGACACGCTCAGGAGGTGCTCCTCGGTAGGGTCCACCCCATCCTCGGGATATCAGTCTTTTGGCTTGCTATGCTGAGATGGTATGTAGAAGAACAACCCCTGTCCCCTTTCCGTGCTAGCCTCCCGACGCAGGAAGATTGCGCGAATCCCAGCACCGAAATCATCCTCCTCGCAGCCGACCCGTCCCGTCGTGCCCTCCTCAATCTGTCAATCGCGGCCGACCTAGAGAAGGACCGACCGCACGTCAAGCTCGCCATGGTCACCGGATCACCTCACGATATGCACAAGGAAAGACCGGACGTGGTGGTGGCGGCGTGTGTGAGCGGTCAAGTGCAAGGACTGACAGGTGTCGAGGCGATCCGTGGTTGAATTTGGGCCATGATCATCCTGGGTTCTCTTTCGCGGTACTTGAGCATAGGCGACGTATATTCCGTTTTGAGTAGGACCATGCGGACGAGGCTGTTAACGGGCCAACAGATGATGGTAGGACGGTTCGTGCGGAGTCTCAATCGCTTGCCTGCACAGCATTCATCCTAGTCTGCAAGTCATAGCCCAGGTATTGCGGAAGCCTCTTTCCGCAGATTCTGTCTCACAAAGTAACCGATTCTGGGACACAACGCGACTCTACTTCCAGCTTCGCATAATAAATGCTCCGATTCGACGATTGCAAGAGCACTGATCCGCCACGAGTAAAGCAGGAACGGGAACCATCGTAGCGCCACCACCGATATCGCCGGGGCACCTGACTGTGTCCACCCGTTCGTTCCCTTCTTCCCTCCCCGACCTATTCGAAATATTGCCTCGTTCTTCGCCAAGCAGATCTAAACTTAATCCAACGAAATCAAAATGGTGAAGGTCAGTACCATTCTCTTGCCATCAGATTCGCTTAGCATAGCGCTGACCTTACTCGATTTCCTCCTGGCTCCCGCTTCCGCTCTTGTCCTCACCGCTCGGGTCCACTTCCAACTCCTGTTACACACCTTACTCTGCTTCGGACTATCCACTTGACGATCCATACATGATTGCCCGTACCTTCAGGCAGTCGCAGTCCTCAAGGGTGACTCCTCCGTCTCCGGTATCATCACCTTCACCCAGGATGCCGACGGTTCCCCGGTGACAGTCTCCGGTGACGTGAGTATTCAGCTTGCCTTTCTCCATTCTCCAAGATCTCTGCGCTCTTCCCTTCAGCAAAGAGACTAGATCGCTGATCGGCATGTAAACAGATCAAAAACCTCGATGCCAACGCAAACAGGGGATTCCACGTCCAGTGAGTCTCGCATCTTATGGCCATCGATCAGGGGGACCACCCAGAAGCTGGTCAAGGCTTTCGCAGAGTGTTCTCCGACGATGAGTTGCGTTAATCGTACTATTGCTGACCTGTGTCTCAAACAGCGAATTTGGAGACAATACGCAAGTCTTTGAATCCATTCCTTACCGGCGAAGCTGACCCACTGGATAGGAACGGCTGTGTCTCCGCTGGCGCCCACTTCAACCCCAACAGCAAGAACCACGGCGCTCCCGGTGACTCCGAGAGGCACGTTGGTGACCTCGGTAGGTCCTCCCCGATCCATTTGTCTTTGGCTCACCAGCGAGCTAGGTAACGTCAAGACCGACGGCTCCGGCAATGCCGCTGTGAAGATCACCGGTACGTCTCGACCTTCTCCTGCCCTCAGCCGATCCAAGCGGCTGCCGAATCATCATGGGAGGGACGTCGTTGATCTATGTCCTATTTAGACAAGACCATCACCCTCTTCGGCGCGCACTCGATCATTGGCCGCAGCGTCGTCGTCCACTCCGGCGAGGACGATCTGGGTAAGGGCAAACATGCCGATTCGCTGAAGACTGGTAACGCCGGTGGCCGTGCGGCTTGCGGTGTCATGTGGGTCATCTACCTGAGTTTTAGGTCGAAGTGGGTGCTGATTAGTTTGATCGTCTAGCGGGCTTGCAGCTTAAGTATCATCAACATCAGGAAATCGAAACGTGGTGAAGTAGCAAGTAGTAGTACAGATAGTGTGAAGCCGATGATCATGCAATATCGTACGAGATGCTCTTGAGTCCAGCTCATTGCTGCAGAGATAGAAATAGGGAGAGGCCGAATGAGGCGTCGACGACCTCCACTTTCCTAGGGCATCCTCATCGTCGCGTCCGTACAACCACCATGCCCATATTCTCTCCTGCAGTTCTGAATACCTTTCGAAAAAGCTCAGTCCCGCGGCTCGATCTCCATCCCAGGCCCTGAGGACGGAGGCTGACTCGGGCGAGATGGGTATCAAAGGTCAGCCAAGTCTCACCCATCGGACTCTTCGAGCTATCATGGCGCTCAGAAGCTTGGACTGACCCGACAATATAGGCCTCACGGCTCTATTGAGCGAAAATGCTCCTCGAGCGCTGAAAGACCATGAGATGAAGACTGTATGTATACACCTTGGACCTTCTCTCCTCCAACATCGTTCGGTGACCTATGTCTGACATGACGGAATAGCTGTTCGGACGGAAAGTCGCTATTGACGCCTCGATGTAGGTCCCGTCCCGCTTCCGCTGGGTTCCTGTGCCTCTGGGAACTGTGGAAGCTTGCTTGAACGGGGCTATCGGGGAAGGTATGGGCTGATCGAGGGCAGGTCGATATATCAGTTCCTCATCGCCGTCCGGCAGCAGGATGGGCAGATGTTGATGAATGAGAGCGGGGATGTCACGAGGTAAGGGCTGTCTCGCCCTCTCAATCCCCGTCGTGCCCCTCGTCTCTCAATGATATGGTCGAGCTGATGTATCTACTCCCAGTCATCTGATGGGCTTCTTCTATCGTACGATACGGATGGTGGACCATGGTATCAAGCCATGCTACATCTTCGATGGGAAGCCGCCAGAACTCAAAGGCGGAGTGGTGCGTTTCCTCTTCCGCTCCACGACAGCACTGTGGTGCTGCCTTTCCGGGGGATAGGGAGGAGAAGCACTGACTTGTGACGCAGCTGGCGAAGCGGTTTGCGAAGCGTGAGGAGGCAAAGGAGGGCGAGGAGGAGGCAAAAGAGACTGGTGAATGTCCCGTGCAGCGTATGCAAGCAGAGCTGATGGGGATTCGTGCAGGGACGGCGGAGGATATCGATAAGCTCGCACGGAGACAAGTGCGAGTGACGAAGGAGCACAATGAGGAGTGCAAGAAGCTGCTTGCACTGATGGGGATTCCATGTGTCACGGTGAGCGATTCTGCTTCCTGCCAAGAGAGGCAGCTGATATCGATCGAAGGCACCTGGAGAGGCAGAAGCGCAATGCGCGGAACTGGCACGAGCAGGCAAGGTGTATGCAGCCGGATCAGAGGATATGGACACCCTTACATTCAACTCCCCCATCCTCCTTCGACACCTTACCTTTTCCGAGGCGAAACGCATGCCTATCTCGGAGATCCAGCTGAGCGTTGCGCTGGAGGAGCTGGGTATGGATATGGATCGGGTTAGCGGATGGCACTGTGACGAGTCACGCTGACACCAAGCAGTTTATCGAGCTCTGTATACTCCTCGGATGTGACTACCTCGAACCGACCAAAGGAATCGGACCGAAAACCGCGCTCAAGCTATTACGAGAACATGACGGTCTCGGTGGAGTCGTCAAGTTTGTCCGAGGCAAAATGGCTGAGAAGGCTGGGGAAAACGCGTCGATCCTGGAGGCGGACGACGAGATACCATCCGATCGGGAGAGCGAGGAGGGGGACGGGGCGATGATGAACTCTGAAGGAGAGGAGGTGGCGGCGAGCCCGAAGAAGAAGACGACGACGAGCAAGAGTCCGAAGAAGAAGAAGGTGACTTCGGCAGGGATGCAGATTCCTGAGTATTGGCCGTGGGAGGAGGCGAAGAGGTTGTTCGTCGAACCTGAAGTGGTCAAGGGGGACGATCTGGATGTGAGTTCCAGTACTTCATTGGGCTAGGGTTAATGGCGGGACAGCTCGAGTGGAAAACGCCGGATGTGGATGGATTGGTGGAGTTCCTGTGTCGGGATAAGGGCTTCAAGTAAGTGATCGGTCTTTCCCAATTTTGTACTGAAGAAGTCTGTAGTGAGGACCGAATTCGAGCAGGAGCTTCCAAGCTCGCCAAAATGCTCTCGGCAAAACAGCAGGGACGGCTCGATGGGTTCTTGATCTCTAAACCGAAGGAGGGGAATGGGCCTGTAAAGGCTGGAGCAGGAGGAGCAGAGAAGCGAAAAGTGGAGGAGAAGGGTGGGGCGAAGAAGAAGGGGAAGAAGTGAGAGTGCGAGCGGGACTGGGCCCCGATATTAACTGTACAGAGGGTCATGCAGCCAAGCCTCATGCAGCTGATTCTCGGTCTCATGATAGATGATTAACGCCGGAAGAAAAATCTGGCCGATCATAATCATTTGGTTCCGTCATCGACTAGGCTTTGGCCCGAAATCCCAAATCAAACCAAAAACAGCAGGACTCGTGCTTATCTTTCCAATTCTACAACGGCATGTGCCCCAACCCAGACGGTCCTACGACGGCTGGTCCCACGTCCGACGAGATGGTCCCTATCGAGACGAACGCACCTCCCCTCCCTCCGCCGTCTTTTGAGACGAATGGACACTCGGAACCGCCGACGGTGAAGAGCCATAAAGGGAATGGAGCTTATGGGCGGGCGAGCGACTTTCTAAGTAATACGAGTAACTGGAAGGTGGGTCTCCCTTTCAAGCCTTGAAATGAAGCACAAGAGATTGACTTTGGGGGTAGATTATCGAGAGTACGCTGCGAGGTAAGTGGAGTCGACTTTGAGTGAATGGATCAGAGGACGAGGGAAGCGAGGACGAAGAGGGGGCTAGTAGACTGGAGCTGATGAGAGTGGTAGAGGGAGAGCAGTTTGCGAATGCTTTCTTCACGCTCGAGACGAAGATCAAGATTGCCAAGCTGTGAGTACTTCTACCCTTCTGCTCCTTCAGCCTGTACGCCTCGTTCACCTACGATACACCGCCTGTCCGCTTGTTTCTTGCGTTCTCACCGTCTGTTCCGGTAATCTCGCGCGATCACTGGAGTCTACCTTCTCCGCTTATAAGCTGATACTCTACTCAGGCTCGACGAGTTCGGCGTCGAGTACATCGAGCTCACATCCCCCGCTGCATCCCCCGAATCACGAGCCCACTGCGAAGCCATCTGCAAGCTCGGTCTCAAGCGGACCAAGATCCTCACACACATCCGGTGCCATATGGATGATGCCCGGCTAGCGGTCGAAACAGGCGAGGAGCAGGCTCACACGAACCAGCGAAGCTGCCGGTATTGATGGTGAGCTTAGGTGTGGACGGAGTGGATGTGGTCATTGGGACTTCATCCTTCTTGAGGGAGCATTCTCATGGCAAGGATATGACCTGGATCACCAAGACGTGAGTTCCGCCATGGATGCTATTTCGCCATGGATGCTACTTCGAGCCTTCTCGCTAGAACGAGCGCCTTTGCTGACTCGCGTCCCCCATAGCGCCATTGAAGTCATCCAATTCGTCAAATCCAAAAACATAGAGATCCGGTTCTCCTCCGAAGACTCCTTCCGCTCCGAGCTCGTCGACCTCCTCTCCATCTACCGCACCGTCGACAAGATCGGTGTCAACCGTGTCGGCGTTGCCGATACCGTCGGGTGTGCGGATCCGCGACAGGTTTATGATTTGGTTAGGACGCTGAGAGGGGTCGTGAGCTGTGATATCGAGACGCATTTCCACAATGATACCGGTTGTGGTGAGTGGTTTCCGGGAAGGAAGGGGAGGATTTGCTCATGGGAGTAGCTATTGCGAATGCGTATGCGGCGCTCGAAGCTGGTGCAACGCACGTCGACACTTCAGTGGTGAGGCGATTTCTAGCAAGTGTGGACTAGATCGTCGCTGATAGTCCTAAAGCTTGGTATCGGAGAACGGAATGGGATCACACCCCTTGGTGGCCTTATCGCGCGTATGATGGTCGCCGACCCGGAATACGTCAAGAGCAAATACAAACTTCCCATGCTGCGTGAGATCGAGAACCTCGTCGCAGAGGCGGTGGAGATCTCGGTGCCCTTGTGAGTGGGAAAGATCGCGAACCCGTCGGAGAGCTGATTCTATATCGCTAGCAACAACTACATCACCGGTTTCTGCGCATTTACCCACAAGGCTGGTATCCATGCAAAAGCTATCCTTGCCAATCCGTCGACTTACGAGATCCTCAACCCCTCTGACTTCGGCATGACCCGATACGTCTCCATTGGGTAGGTCTTCCGACTATCTGCGGAATGTCGCTGATCCTCGCAGCCACCGACTAACTGGATGGAACGCGGTGAAGAGCCGGGTGGAACAGCTCGACCTGAACATGACAGATGAACAAGTAAATCCAAAAAGGTGGACTGTGGTCCTCGTCTGACATTGCACAGATCAAGGACGCGACCAGCAAGATCAAGGAGCTCGCCGACGTCCGGACGCAATCGATGGAGGACGTCGATATGATCCTTCGAATCTACCATCGGGCCATCAAGACAGGTGATCTCAAGGTCGGACAGTCCGCCGTCCTCGACAAGCTCTTGGAGAAGGTGGATCTGGCTCAGATCAGACATCTTTGAATGCTGATGGGCCGTAGCACATGCCCGCGATTGATACGTCTCCGAAAGGCAAGGCGAATGGCGTGAATGGGCATCCGGCGAAGAGGGCGAGGGTGGACGGTGGCGCGACATGACTAGACTCAAGTGTATCACGACATTGTAGAGGGTATGCATCTCAGGCTCGCATCGCGTCGCATCGGTCAAGTCCAGGCTCGCATCGCACTGCACCGGCCTTTCATTTCAGCTCCCGTCACGGAACACGCCTAGCGGATTGCGACTCTCGGTGCATCCTCAGAGCTCCATGATGATAGGTTCTGCATGGGAGCTGTCATATCCGCTCGCAGACCTTGATCGCAGCCTTACACCCCACCCCGATGACAGCACTCATCAGACTATGTCCCGGAGCCTTCTGCGCCCCACCCGCGACCGCCGCATCCAGATGTTCCAGCTCGTCATCCCGGAACTCGGTGAGGACGTCTCTCAACAGCGGTATGCTCGGGTGATCCGTCTCTCTCAGCAGCGGCTGCAGCGATTTCAATTGACTAATGAAGCGCCACCATCAGCCTCCTCGTCCTCCTCATCTAGTAGACCTCAACGGTGTGCTAGATATGGAGTGGAAGGGTAAAGTGTGGTGCACATACTCGTCATAATGTTCCCCAATCACAGTCTCCACCGCCTCCGTACAAGCCATCGCCGTCTCCCTACCCATCAACCCCGTTCCCGCACCAAGGGCGAAAGAGAGACCCTGCCAGAGGGGATAGAGGAGAGTAGGTCGGACGCGGTGTTGGGTGCCGAGGAGGGAGGCGGTGGCGAGGTGGTGGCGCTCGGTGGCCCACATTTCCTGCCGGGCGAGGTAGCGTCAGCGAGCGAGCACCGCAGCTCTTCGTACTATCTGGAACACTAACACCGCCGAAGAAATACAGAGGGCGGGGGTGCTCGAAAAGGGAGACGACGAGGGGGCGAAAGAGGGAGAGGGGCTTAGGAGGGAGAAACGAAAAGGGAAGAGGGGGATGGCGTGGACTTGCGATATTACCGAACGATCACAGGGACAAGGAGAGAGACCAAATGGCGATGAGAGAACGGATGAGATGGAAGCTAGTAAGGCGTCACCCACCTCGATCTCCTTCTCCGTCTCTCTATCCCCCCTGACCCCCATCGCCCACTTCTGACCCCTATAAATCCAATTCGCCCCGAGTTCCCCGGCCTGGTCAACCCGGATGATCTGCGAGATGACTTCATGTTGATCGGGTGAAAGGGAGGGAGTGGTGATGGCTGCGGTGGAAGAGGAAGACGGGCCAGAGCCGATTTGAGGCTTGGAGTGGGAGGCGGTGGGTGAGGGGGAGGGGGGGATGTAGGCGTGGGAGGCTAGGGTGCGGTGGATGGGTTGAAGGAGGAATCGGGAGGTCGATCCGAGGGCTCGGAGGGGCTGCATGGCAACGGCCTGTGGGCTTCTCCAAAGCCGATAACCAAGGGTCACGAATTGATCGATCTTAATTGATCGATCTTGTTTTCGGGAAGCGCAGCCGGCAAATTACGTCCTTTCAGGTTCCGATGTGATTCAGTCTCCCTCGTTGGCTCGGATTGATCAAGTCCTTGAAAGCAGCGGAAAACAATGCGATATGAAGCAGAACGAGACACTAGGCATGGTATACATATGCACTCAGGCTCAGTCCCCATACCGCATCGCGCCAGAAGGCGATTTTATTGTTGGACTAAGAGTTGAGCATCTCGTCAGCCACTGCTCTACCAGTCTTGCCGAGCAGTACTGGACGAGGCGAAGACGGCAATTCACTGGGTTTGATCTTGAAGTGCAGCGTAATGAGCGAGAAGATAAAGCACTACGTGGCCGCCTTCAGCTTCGTCCTCCTTCTAGGATGTCCCAACCCACCTTCAAGTCCTGGACGAGATAGTAAAACACCCTCAACCCCTCCGCATCCGCACTCTCATTCACGTCCGCCAGCGACCCGATCTTCGCCGTCTATTTACCGCAATCAGCCCGGACCCCAAAGGCTGAGCACGCGGGCGGAACAGCGCACCTCGAAGGAGATATGCTCCTTGTCTATCCTTACTTCCAGCTCCTGCCGTCCTACGATATTCTTTTTTGGCCAAGCGACGTCATCCTCTCTGTGCGTAATTCGCATCAGCTATCTATCGCAGAACGAGGGGAAGGGTGAACGCACTTCGTGATCTCGGATTCCCGGATGATACGTTTCATCTCGTCCACTACTGTAGGCGAGACAAACACTGAGGAGCGTGTGACTCAGCCCACTATCTCAAGAAAGAGGTGGGGAAGAGACAAACTTTCTTTCCGGATGAGCGAGTCATTCCGATAATTCGAGTTATTGGCATATCTGATCCGGCCTGATAGCGAGCGGAAGCGGAGCGCCAGACAACGTGATCAGCGCACTGATGTCGTGACTCTCCATCTCGCTCACCGTGTGCGTACTCGAACTCCAGGAACTCATGGCCGTGCATTCCCTGGTGACCGGTGCTGTAACGGTCAGTACAGATGCAACAGGACATCCTAGGTGACGGTATCGCTCACTAGTATCTAGAGAAGAAGATCCTCCGTCAGCTCAAAGTACAGAACCCGAGCGTCTAGCGAAGACATACCGTAGGTAGAATGGATCTCGTTCCAAGTCCGCCGCAGCCATTTTGAAGGATTTGGAGGAAGATGAAGTTGTAATGAGGGAAGGGCGGAGCTTCGAGGTGATCGTAGAAGACGAGCGAGACTTTGCTCGGCTATGTGCGAGCACTTTGGGCTGCTGTGTAGCCGGGAATGAGATGAGACTTCACGAAGAAATTGGGAAAAGAGCTATGCAATGGTGTAAAGGACAGTCAGGACGGGGACAGATGTGAAGCATTCCGGGACCAAACCACTTGGCCGCCTCCCGGTATTTCGGCGTTTTCGCCAAACTCATTGGGGCCCCAGTGAAATGCCTCCACCTTTCCCGTCCGTTTCGTTTCGCCATATCCCAAATTAACATCAACACCCCAGCATCATGGCCCCGGCCAGCTTATATCCAGGTGCAGCAGCAATCTCCACCCTCCTATCCATCCAAGGCCTGCATAAAGGCTCACTGTCCACCTCCGGCGCGATCGCAGCCTGGCTCGTAGGCTATGCCCACCTCGCGAACCCGACGAAGGTGTTTGGAGTGGGCTTGATCTTCTTCTACCTTGCTGGCTCGAGGGTCACTAAGGTCAGCTTTCGGCTTTGTGATTCCGTCTTCCGATTTCTTTTTCAACGTAGGCTGAGCTAAAAGCTGTGTGTCTTAGGTCCAGGCGGACGTCAAAGCTAGGTTGGAGTATGGGCCGGACCCGAGTAGACCGGGTGGGAATAGGAATGCGGTACAAGTGATTTGTCAGCTTCTTATCCGATGGAGGAACTAATCAGATACAGGTCCTTTCGAATAGCATACCATCCTTGGTGGCAGCTCTCATCTTCCGCTTCACAGCATCTTCCGTTCGTACGCCTCCCTTCCCTCACCCCTGCTCACCCCCTTACTCAGCTGGATATGAAAACCCAATGCTGGCTCGATGATTCTTTTCACCGCTCACTCATCTACTCCGCCCTCGGGTATACCCCCTTCCCCTCTTCTCCCCTCCTTCAGCTGATAAAAAACGGCATTCAACCAGTCAGCTGGCAACGAATTTCGCAGATACCCTCGCCTCCGAGCTTGGTATCCTCGCGACCATCCCCCCAATCCACATCCTTACCCTACAATGTGTCCCGCCAGGGACGAACGGCGGGGTGACGCTTCACGGACTAGCCGCAAGCGCAGTCGGGGGAGTACTCATGGGGGGAGTCTTCGCGCTCGACCTGTATCTCGAGAACGGGTCGGCATGTTCGGGCTGGATTTATGATCTGTGCGGATTCGGTCTGATAGCGGGCACTGTCGGGAGCTTGGTCAGTGATCCCTGCAATCGAGCCGGGAACGGCTCGAAGGTGCTGGCATGCTGACGATGCTCCAGCTGGACACACTACTCGGAGCGAGTCTGCAGGAGACACTATATTCGACCGTCGACAAGCGGATACTTACGGATCATTCGCGTCGGGCGAGGTATGAGAAAGGTGTTGTGAGAATCGGGTGGGGGAGGGATGCGCTTAGTAATTCGGCGGTCAATTTTGTTAGTGGGGCGGTTATGGCTGGATTTGGGTGGTGGTGGGCTCAGTGATGACGATATATTATGACATGAGCGATGACCAATGGGCGACAGGTGACGACAAAGTCCGAGACGTCTTGCTCGTCTAACATGAACCGAGGTCATAAGGTTCTGCGAAACCATGCCATTTAATGCATGCGATGCGATGCAGATGCTATACGCGGAACCCCTTTGGGCGAGGAACGAGGAACCACAAGATGAGGGAGAAGGCGAGGAATGCGATGACAAGGGGTTGTAAGATCCACACGCCGTACTGCGACAAGTCAGCCCTGACGATCATCAAGAGGAGCCGGGCTCGGCCTTCCCGATGTCGATGGTCCAGCTCACCTTATTTGATATGGCTCCTGCGACACTGACCCCCTGATCAGCATGGCTATAGAGAACAACAAGTTCGTTCACTTACAAAGGCATGATAGCGCTCCCCGCCTGACCCAGGCTGGCGACCCACCCGATACACCCGGCCTGCAGCTCTCCAGGGAGAACATCGATGATGGCCATCATGACGATGGGGTACATCGGGCCGAGGACGAAGCCGATCAGGGCGAAGCATACTGCGTTGGCAGGGATGGAGTGGGTGAACCAGATGATCAGGTCGAGGGCTATGGCTATGGCCGAGCTGGGAGCACATGATGTCAGTTGAAGAGCAGCGATCCGGGGAACCAACAGACTAGATGTAGATGCAGTTATGTTTGCCTAGGTAGTTCGTGACGGGGATGAGGACGACACGACCGAGCGTCAAGCCTGTGCATATAAGATAGAGGCAGAGCGCAGGCAAAACGAACACGTACCGGCGAAGTATCCGGTCGTCGCGTAACCGACCGATGAGTTCCCTCCTCGCTGAGTCTCGAGGAATGAGGTCTGTACTCATCAGCTTGGGCTGTCAAATTTGCGGTAGAAAACGCACAGTCCATCCTCCGATCGTCACTTCTACTCCGACCTGTCTAATCTATCAGGGCTGCACCCGGCGCATCCTAATTGAAAAGGTGAAGAGGAAAGCCACGAACTCACGTAGATCATGGTGTAGAAAGCCATGTAATGTACCACCGGCGTCGCCATGATCGCCTTCATCTTCCCCCCACTCCCGCCACTATGCACCGGTCTCTCATCCTTCTCTCCAGGCGTCTCCGCAACCGTGCCCATGCCGGCGCGGGACGAAGTATCCTGACCGATTCGGTTGCCCGTGACCGGATCAGGTTGTCGTCGGCCAACAATCTGATCTTCGGTCCGCCCTTGGAAGACGATAGCCAAGACAATGACGGTGGTTAGAGCGAGCCCGACAGAGACACAGAAGTACAGGTAGAATCGAGGGACGTGCTTGACGAATTGGGTCGAGATTAGGGGAGAGACGGTCGCTCCGAAGCCGTAGAAGGCGTGCATGAGGAACATCTTGGCGGACGCGTTGGACAGACGGGTTGTCAGGGAGTTCACCTGGGCGTCCTGCGAAGTGTATCAGCGAGTCGAACCAAATAAGGAGTTGTTGGGATGGCGGAACATTCGGCTCAAGAATGACTCGCATTCGAAACGAGGGATAGACTTGAAGCAACGCACCTCTAAGCCCAATCCGAAGCCATTGAGAACATACGCAAAGACGAAGAGGGGGTAAGGCCCGCCCCAGCACATGAGGACGTAGCCGGTCATCTGCATGAAAGCGCCAAAGGTGGCAGCCTGTACGGGTGGAACGCATCGGCGACATTAGGGATCAAGGAGAGGAGGGAGGACAAGGTCAGCCTTTCCAAGCCGATTCAACGAATAGAGGACGCACGATTCCGAATCCGAAGTGGTCGCTGATATAAACATTGGTTATGCCGCTGATCATGAAACCAAGGAAGCCGAACACAAAGATCAAGGAGACTGACTTTGTCAACAGTCTTCCAATGCGAAGTTGTACGGCAGCACTCACTGACAAGGTAGTCGACCTGTGAGTCGAGCCTGATCAGCGCAATGCAATTGATAATCTGGGAGGGCATACGTGATAGTAGGCCTGTAAAGAAGGGAGAAGCGGTCCTTGACTCGCGTCATTCCACCCCGCGAGGGACATAACCAAGAACAACGCAGCACTGATTCAACGGATATCAGCGACTGCCTTAAACGTCACAGCCGTAAGAGGCCACATACAGCATGAGCCCCAAGAGCACGGGTCCGGGCAATGTCCGTTCCTCTCGCAATCGACGGAAGACATACAGGCTCTTCTGCTCGACGCGGCCAGGTGACTCAGCGTCCGCGAGCAGGGTTGGTCCGGCGGCTGTATGTGCTTCGATGGGCATCGAGTCGAGGTGATTCTCGGGTTCGGTCGGGGAGGAAGTAGGAATTTTGGAGAGCGGCATATCGGTGGTAGTATGGGACATCGTTTATTGGTCTTCTAGCAAAGCCTGTACCCATGGCTCTTCGAGTTATATACTCTATTCAAACAGGTGACAGATCTCGAGGTCTTGGTCTTGTCGCGCATTCCCGGGTCATCTGGAGTTGACGACCCGCACGAGCAGCCCGCTCCTCGTGATCTGACTAATGACCTGTCTGTTGACTGGAGTCAGGAGTAGCGAAATGAACGGATAAATGCGGACTTGGGATCAGCGAGACAGGTCATTAGGGGACCAGTCCGAAAAGTCTAAAAGCTTGCGGACGGACTTTGCGGGACTACAAAAGGGGTCAAATTTCTAGGACGGAGAAACCCGCCGGCGCGTCCTCGGAAAATCTCCTCCGCAAACGAATGCAGGCTGGTCGGGAAACTCAATGGAATGCTTCGTCGTCCAATTGCCTTCTGTCGTCAGCAGTCGAGGGTTTTGAGCCAGTGGCTGATCAGCAACGGCCAGACAGATTGAGGCCTCGTGAGATCGCCTTGCCCCTTCAGGAATGATCAAAGAGGATGGGCCCCCGGTCTCAGCTTTCGCGCCAGTAGAATCTTGATGAGCACGAGCCTCTCCACGGTTTTTGATGACGACAAAGCCGAGCCGACTGACCCTCCTTTGAGCTTTATCAGGAACGCGTCTGATCCGTATTCTGGCGGCGTCAATTCCCGCTGATTCTTCCTTCTGCCTCCTTCATTCCTTACTTTCGCTCATTATCCACCGCTTCTCCCGCCTACCTACCCCCGACGGCTCCTCGCGTTTTCGCTAAAATACATTGTATCGCTCGCTCCCTCCTCACATCTGCTCCACTCCTCCCCGCACATTTGGTCATGATTGCGAAAGACAGCTGATCTGACCCTTCCTCCCCTCTCGCCTCTCGTCAAATCTCCTGCTCTCGCTTCCAACTCCCTCGTCGACCATCATGCCCTTTGCTCCTCCCTCGGGCATATCCCTGTCCCAAATCGCCTCAAACGGACTCCGATTTACCGACCTCTACTCCTCCTCGGACCGCTTCCAATTGACCTCAATCCAGTGGGACGGCGACGTGTATGACCTCCCTCGTGAAATGCTCTGGGACCTGCCCTCACAATACCTGCTTACCAATTACTCGAAGGTACCGACGCCAGTCTACAATCTGGATGGCAGTCTAGAGGAAGTGCAGGAAGTAGTGGACGGCGTGCTGGACAGGATGGAGGAGGGCTATGTGAGTATTCAAGGTATTAACCAATCCCGGAAGTCTGAGACGGGAGTGAGTAGTCTGTCGTAATCGGTACCGCACTGACGGATGGGGACGTGAAAAAGACCGCTTCGCAAGGCCTCCAATCTCAGTCGTCCCTCGTGCTCTCACCACTCATGACACACTCCTCAACGATGCGCCGAGCTACTGCTGCCAATGGCGAGCAAGCTTCGACCGATGCTCGGCAGGACGATGCGGATCGCTCACCGTCGCAGTCGCCGGTGGGGAACCAGATGGACGTCTATTTCGCGTCGGGCACGGAGGCTTCAGCTGAAACTTCCGCCCAAGTCAGCACCAGGGGTGAACGGGAGGAGACGGAGCCGAAGTCTCCAGCTGTCGCACGGCTGATTCCAGGGACGGCTCGATCCCTCACCCAGGAGGATGCGACACCCTTGGCCCTCGATTCCGTAACACAATCTCCGCCGGTCAACGATTCCATTACACCAGGCGACGACGCCACTTCATCCGACGATGGTTCTCCTCCTTCCGGTGTCATTATTACTCCACCATTGCCCGCCACCGAGACTGGGCCCGATGATCCGCTTATCGCGTACTACAACGGCGATCCGACTGCAGTGGACGAGGACGACGAGACGGAGGCAATCAGCGTCAAGCCGGGTACTATCAAGACCCTAGCCTCGCTCTACCCTTCTGAATCTACCATCCAAGCGGGATCAGAGGATGGGGAATACGAGCTCGTCGATGAGGATCTCGACTTGCAGGGTCGGGAGACAATCGCATGGCACCCGCGACTGATCAATATCGAGGGCACACAGGAAACCATGACACCCTTTGACAGTAAGGACATCAATGACCTCGCTGGCCTCAAAGTCGATAAGCCATCACTCCCGACTGACGAAGCTACTGCCGCTCCATCCGCTGTGCAGCAAGCCAGGGAGGATGCTGCGAACGCGATTTCCGAAGGGTCCCCGCCAGAGCTCGCGCCATCTTCTCCTTATCCGTATCACTCAAGTCCGACTCCGGCGCCTCGCACCCCGACCAAGAGAAGAAGGAACAAGCGCCTCCAGAACAGCATGCGATCCATGTTGGACGACGATCACGAACTCGAGTCTTTCCCGCATGCTGCCCGTGAGGTCCAGCCAGGATCAACAGCGTCTGTGGTCGAAGGACACGAAGACCGTGCTTCGCTCAGCAGGACGCCGGCGGAACAAGCACATGAAGGAAGCAATCTCGACCTTCTGTCAGCAGTGGCGAAGAGGGAACGCTACCAGAAATGCATTGACTCGGCCCATACACCGCAGTCTTTGCCACTGCCGGACTTTTCCCACAATGCAGAGGAGAAGAAACGCTTATCAGGCGGGAAGGAATCGTGGCGTCCGAGCCAAGTGGAACTCAATAAGCCTGACATCAAAGTAACCGAAAGCAAGCTGGAGGTTTACGTAGAAGAATGGTCAAAGGACGACAAGCGTGGTATACTCGCCGATCCAGACAAGCTGTACGTGACATTCTTTGCTTTCCTGACCCGTCACTGACACAATACATCAGGGCTCAACTGCCGCTTTCCATTCTAGTCAAAAGCCTCATGACGAATAGTCAAACCCTGCTCCCGCATGGCTTGCTACCATTCCGCGAGGACGGAGGCAGGCGGCCCCGTAAGCGCCAGGGGCAATCAGACGAAGCGGTCCAGGCGACGAAATCGTCTCCGGTCAAGAAGGCTCGCGGCTTTGTTCCTCCTGCTCCGAAGGCGAAAACACCATCCATCTCGAATATCACCGATTCGCCAACTCGAATAGTCAGCGAGGAAACGCAGCATCGCGGTGAGAAGAGGAAATTCAAGACACTGCAGGGTCATCAAGCTGAGCTGGAAACCGCGAGTAATTCCGTTAGCCTATAAACCAGAGGCTGACGATCCATGGCAGCCAAATGATCACCTTGGGAATGCCAAGAAGATGAAGATGTCACACTTGAAGACAGCTGGTACATCCAAGCCATCGAACGGAATGGCCAAGAAGATCGAATCACCCAGAGTCAGATCCCCCTCTCCTCCTCTCGACCGTGCCGCTTCGGAAGATCCCATCGCTTCTATGGAGATCGATGATGGCGAGATCCAAGTGGCAGTGAGCAGCAGGACGAGGGGGAATGACAAGGTTGGGTTCAAAGCGACCAGGGCTGAGTCTCGCCGAGTCTGCGCGGCTTTCGGCTATACTGACGAAGAGGTAAGCAATAATCGTTATGCACCTTCAACTGACGTATCATAGGACGAGATCATCCGGTCGTTCTCGAACGGTCGCACGAAAGTCCAGAGGGAAGCACTGGAAGATTGCGCAGCAGCACTGGTCGAAGCGGGGTTCCCCGTGCGGAGCGTCAATGCACTCAAGTTCAGGTTAGTGAGCTCCTGTCGAATTTCAAGAGAGACTTACGAAGGGAATCAGGTGTAGCAAGAGGGGTCCACTGGGACATCCCGAGGACGGTCTGACCAAGCAAGGCGGCAGTGACAAGAGGAACGCCACAGGAATGGCCAGCTCCGAAGAGCCAGGGGAGACCACGGATGATGAAGACAGCGAGGATGAGTGAAGTCCTGCGAGTACAGGTTGTTGTTGGGGGGGGGGGTTTGCGAGATTATACCATGCATTTCAGAGCTGTAAATAGAATGCGACGAGCCATGCCGACCATGTATATCAGCTGCAGGATTGCGTTCACGTGGCGAACTTCACCTGTTAGCGTTACTTTTGAACCGGTTCAACACCTTCCTTCCCCTCGCCCCCGTCAATCCGCCTGATCGTTCTCGTTTCTTCTTCATCTTCCTCCTGCCCTGGACTAGACTCGCTTCGGCTGATTTCCCGTCCAAGCATGTCAGGCTACATCTCCACCATCGCCCACCCCATCCAGCACCTCCAAAACCAGTTTCAATCCCCGGGTCAACAGCAATCATCCTCCATCTACCCTCACCTTCTCGCCCTACCCACTCATCCCATCCGATCTATGCAGCATGCCGTCCAGCCATGGCTTCCTCACCCAGGTCCGTCCTACTCCCAGCCGCAACAGTACTCCCAGCAACAACAACCACAATACCAGCAACAACAACCTCAACAGCCGGGTCATATGCAGCAGTACGACGGGCCGAGTATACCATCGTGGCAGCGTCCATCCCCATCCTACACGCCGATGAGTACGGCCCTTCAACCTCAACAGTTCCAATCAGTCTCGAAAGATGAGGATCCGGTATATGGCCCACTAGAGAGAGCTCGGGGGCAGGTCGAGAGGGGTCTAACGGCGGATAATGAGATCTCACCTGATCTTGCGGATCTGCTCCCCGTCCCTTGTCAGTTGTACCTTCACGCTCGAGTTCGCCGCTGAGGTATTGTGGGTATTATCGTAGGTCAGGAACCGTACATCCCACCTCCTGGGCCGAGCGATGCTTTCCGGCCGATCAAGATTACCAGGACCACCCCGCTGCCGGACGCACTGCATCAGGAGCTAAATTGTGCGTTTCGACAGTCCAAGGCGACGTGAAGGAGGTAGATCCCGGAGCTGACGGTAGTCTTGGACGGGTAGACAAGCATTTGACGGCGAAGATGGGACTGTTTGAGGAGATTGAGAGGGCTTGGTTCACAGTGGACAACAAGTTGTTCTTGTGGGACTACAATGACGGGTGAGTAGTTGCGCGCCAGCCGGTGCTCCAAATGAGGACCGAATCATGCTGATGACTATGTTTGATCGCAGGCGGGACTTCAGCCGATACGACGATCAGCCTGAGACGATCGAATCTGTCGGTCTAGTCAAGGCTCGGAAAGGTGGGTCATGAAATCGTATCAGAGCTGACCGCGCCAGACGTGTTTGTCGACGACATCACCCACGTCCTAATCATCAGCACCTCTTCCCGCCTTACTCTCCTCGGTCTCTCTCGTACATCAGGCCGCGAGCTCAACCTATATCACACCAACCTCTCTGCCGATACGCCTACCGCCATGCTCCAGATCGCCGGTACCTCGCCAGGGCGCGTCTTCATGCGCGGAGCGAATAAGGATCTGTACGAGCTGGAGTACTCGAGTGAGAGTGGATGGTTCTTTGGGAGTGGCGCACGGGTCAGCATTACCAATCGCTCGAGTGGTACATTGTCTGCCTGGATGCCGTCTCTTTTGACCTCGACCAGTGAGTCACCTAATATCGCTTAGTACTTGTCCTGAAGATACAGACCGTCAGGGTATTGAGACATTCGTCATCGATTCGGGCCAAAGTCGACTATTCACTCTACATACGAAGGGCGGGCTGGAGATGTTCGATGTATCTGCCAAGAACTTCACCAGCCGAGGGAAATATATCCGGCTGAAACCCGATCTCATCAGCAGAGGAATCGCAGGAGAAGCACCGAAGTACGACCAGGCCACCGTGGTCTCGCTCGGTGTCATCGGGTCGCACGAGAGCCGGCGAGCTTGCCTTGTCGCTGTCACTGCGAATGGTGAGGATTGATCGACGGCGGAGCTGATGCGAAGGTTCGCGTATATACTTCTCCAACCTGCCATTCTCGCCGCTCAGCTTCCGAGGTCCACCCATAAACTCGCTCAAACTCGCCGCGCAAACACTATACTCCTCCGGTACCCTCCTCGGCGTACAGCATGACACCAATTCGCCCACGTCTACAACTCTGTTACCCTGTCTTGTCCCTCATTCCGGTCGACAAGCGGCCAAACGAGAGAATCAGGAGAACTTCGAACAGCCAACTTTGCAGGAATGGTTCACCCAGGACAGTATACCGAGTCAAGTCTGGACAGTCGTCGAGATCTCCGGCACAAATCCAGCCTTCGAACCTGGGTCACTGCTGCGCACCGATGGGCTTGCACTGTCTCCGTTACCCAGACAAGCTACCACCGAAGCGAGGCAATTCCTCATTCTGGCAACAAGCGGCCTCTTCTGGGCTGTCCAATCACGGCCAATCGACATGCTTCAATCTGACCTCGAACGCGAGAAGGACGCCGCGATCTCGACTGTCCAGAACTCGTGAGCTAGCCGACGCGATGCAAGCTAATGATCAGCTTTGGCAAGACACAACTCGCTGCGATGGGTCTATCTATGGGCGCTAACTCGGACTTGAAGCAACCGGATGTCGTTTCGACAGTCAGCACTATACTCGTGTCCGCTGGTCCTCCGGCCATACGGGACAGCACGGCGGGACGGACGATGGCCTACAGCTCACGACATGATGGTCTGGCCCAAACAATAGCCAGGCTGCTACGACCCATTTGGAATGTCAAGGCTACAGTACCGATCGTGGGCGGACGACTGATACTTGGCGTCTCGGAGAGGCTGCTTCTATCGGTGCAAGGTCGACTCGAGCGCCTACGGCAGTACCTCGACGAGTGAGTCGTCAGCCTGACCAGAGCTGATTTCAGACATCCCTTCCCTCGATTACAAGGTGAAGGCGATACGAAGCTGGCGTGGGACCAGGAGGAGTTATCCCTCCATGGTCTGCAGGTATTGCTCAAGCAAGCGATCGAGGCTATCTCCTTCGTCCTGCTGCTAAACGCTTACAAGATGTCCGACATTATAATCAGGTAAGCCGACCTGCATCTCACTGGAAATCCTGCCTAAAGTGGAGCAGATGTGACTTGCAAACACAACAGACGATCAGCTCGTTGACCTTCCAAGCACTCTTCACCGGCATCGACGGAAGGGAGGTTGCCCGGAAGCTGGTCACTTCATTGATCGAGCTGCAGATTGGGCAGGAGATGGGAGTGAGTCAACACGCCTGGCATTGAGCTGATTGCAGATCGACACCCTGAGCGAGATACTCCAGCAGCGATGCGGGACATTCTGTCAACCTGGAGATGTCGTTACGTATAAGGTAAGTTTCAGCATATGGCCGAGTTGACGGCCAGGCTGAGGAGAATCTGCGACGGGGTGAGGGCTCGCGAGATCCGGTTGAGCGGAGTGAGATGCTCGGAGAATCTCTACGGTAGGTTCCGCTCTTGGTGTGAGCTCATCAAGCAGATTGTTTTCGCGAGCTACGGGTACTATGCCGATCGCTCGATTGCAGGACGTCTCGCGCAGATTTCGGGATTTGCTATACACCCAAGGTAAGGAGGAAGACCAGGCGCAAGTACTGATCTATGTTTAGGCGCCGTGGAGCTCGGCCTTCGCGCTGCCGCCGAAGTCGACCCTAATGACAAGGCCCTGGACTACGTGCGTGACGGTCAACATCCTTCCGATCCGCGTAAAGCGCTCTATGCCACCCGCATGGAGTGCTATCAATGCGTCATCGAAGCATTGGGGATGTTCGATGCGCTACTGGACAGGGCTACCGCTGCGGGAAATGGTGAGTCACACTGAGACGAGACAGGGCTGACGGACAGCCTCTCCTGCTACCGGGAAGAGGGACGAGGCGTACAGCTTGGCGATTGCATCGGATGACGAGCTTTTCCATGCTTACCTGTACGACTGGCATGTCGCAAGGCGTTTACAGGAGCAGCTCCTGGAGGTGAATCTTCGCCTTACGATGGATTGGGTCGAGCTGATCTAGGTGACAGTTCGATACACCGTATATCGAGCGATATCTACAGTCCACAAGTAGCAATGTTGAGGATCGCCGTGATCTCCTCTGGAAGTATTACGCTCGACGAGAGGACTATCTCCTAGCATCGAAGGCGCTGTTTGATCTTGCTACGCGTCAAAGGTAGGTCGTCTAATCCGGATCATTGCTGATATACAGTCCAATGACGCTAAACGAGAGAGCATACTACCTTGCTCAAGCGCTCACTTCCGCCAAATCCGCTGCCTCGCTAGGCGCTGAGGATGTAGAGTTCATGAGCGGTCTGCAGGAGAGGATCGACGTTGCGCAGGTGCAGATGGAAGTGGCTCGAGCGGTGGAAGCGCATCCCAATCTAGGTGGTGAGGAGAAGCGGCAAATCCTCCCTCAGCTCAATAGCGACCTCCTGGGTCTCGACGAGGTAAGAGCTTACCCTTTACTCGACTCGAAATCCGGTGAGCTGATGATGAAGTAGCTGTATCAGAATTTCGCTCGGCCATTCCGGTTATATGAGTCGATACTCCTCATCTTGAAGATCGCGGATACCCGCATCGAGAATGTCTGCGAGGCGGTCTGGCGGCAACTGCTGCAACAGCGAGCGGGAATGGAGGCAGCTCACCTCGCGATGGCTGATTTAATCACGGACCTCTGTCGGTGGTACTTCCCGTCGGAAGCAGCACCGCTTGGTATGTGACTTCCTCCTGTTAAGCCATTCCGACAGCTAATACTGCTTGACGCAGACATCATACTTCCGGTCGTGTACTCCGAGGCTGCGGGCATGATTGCGTCTTCTCCGGCAGGTTGGGCGAGTGAGGCGCTCCTTGAAGGTGGAGTTCCGATTCGGGAATGCTGGGAAGCGGTCATGGGACTGCATGATCAGGTTGGTCATCGCCTTTCCGTCGTATTCTGCACGACGACAGACCCTGATGACTACCAGGCTGACAGTGACGAGGAGCGAGATTTTCACGCGGAGGAGGCTGGTGTGCTGACGGGACGGTGGATGCGGGAACGGGATGCTATTCCCGCTGCCGAGGTGCTTTTGCCCCCTGAAAAGGTTCGGATTCAAGCTAATCTGGTTGCCAGGTCGAGCGATTCGCAGCTGCGTACCTGCTACGGACGAACGCAAACACAGCAGGAATGGATGAGCGGCGGATAAGAACGCGAGCACGAATGTCGGAGGCCAAGGCAGCGGCGGTGCGGTACTAGCGATACAAGTGCATGTGCATGATGCGGACCTGATCAAGCATCTTGTCGCCGAGCCTCCTCGATCGCCGCAGACCCGTCTTTCTCCTCATCAAACCTGAAGAATACGAAATCTAGCAGCACCGTCCTCTTCATCCATTCGGGTAAGGGTCGATACAGCTGAGGTGGGATGGGGAGGACGATACTTGTTCGAGCGAGGTATGTTTTGTAGTTGTTCCATGTCTCATTCTTCGCTTCTCCCCGCGTGAAGGAACCGGGTTCGGAATCGGCTGGGGCTGGGTGAGACATCATGAAATATCGCTTGGCCGTTGGTTTCTCTGCGGGCGGGAGACCGGAGAGGAAGAATAGCCTGAGCACGGTGTCAGCTACCAGCTGGGCAGGATAGAAGAGGGGCATTGGGAGAAGGAGACGTACAATATAATGGTGAAGAGTGGGGAGACCATTGCGGCTAGTTGGGCACGTCGGGCGCCAGTCGAGACGTGGCCGACCTGGCTCGGGCTCACTAGACCAATCGTCAGCTCGCGGTGCTCAAGGCGACAGATGGAGGTACGGCAGAGGACCCAGAGACCCCAATGAAGGGTGATCTCGCCAAAGTATGGGGGATGACTTCGCCCATTTCTGATCAGCGCTACGTCCAGTGAGTTGGAGTGTGAGCAGACTGACCGAGAGAAATACCATAACCCCTTGGTACAAGGCTGTCCTTTTGGCGGTTTACCCGACTTGAACTGGTACTACACCGCTCATTAGTCCAAGTTCCCCAATCGAGGCCAGTCGGAAGCACCGACCTTCTGTATATCTCCAAGCGCCTCCCAAAGCAGCCCGATAGCGAAAACGATGATCCCGGCAACATCAAGACCTGTCCCAAACGACGGGTTATCCCCGCCTCGAGCTCGGTCAGACACGGCTGGGGAGTTGAGGATGACCACCGGGAGTGCTGATCGACCATCAGTGTCGGCTCGACAAAACACGCAGATGGGGAAGGGAGACTCACCGACGACCCAGACCCAGAGGATCTGACCGGCCCAGAAACCGGCGAATTTGAGGAAGTGCGAGCGAATATCGTCGAAGCGGGTATCACCTGGGATCAGGGAGGGCTTCATCAGCGGTATTTACAGAGACTGGCGGGGGGACGTACTGCCAGTCTTGAGGACTCTGAAGAGCAGGAAGCCAGCGAGTCGGGCAGCCCAGAGCATCATAAGTACCGAAGCGCTGCGTCGAGTCTCAAATCAGCTGACAGTGGAGTGCTTTCACGAGGCGGACTCACACGATATTTCTGAAAACCCGCGAAAATGAGTCATGCCGCTCGAATAAGGGAGTAGAAGGGCATACCGAACATCGTATGCTAGATCATCATCAGCACTGTCAGATTCACGAAGGGGAAGACGACATGTACTATCTCCGGTCAGGAGGGTAATCAGAGCGAGAATGAAGAAGTTTGATCCACCCTGTCCATACCGTCAGTTCCGCAGAGGCGTCACTGAACTCTGATAGCTCACGGTGAAACTAGGCGAGGACTTGAGTCAGCACCACTCCTCCGATGCACAGCGAGACTCACTCGGTGATCTTGTCAAACTATCCAAACACAACGCCCACGTCAGTGAGACCTGAGTGGACAAGCGACTCGACTCACCTGCAAGGTCCAAGCGATGACGAACCCGCTGATCTGCCATGCTATGGTGATGAGCAAGGATATGGTGAGATTGAATCGATCGATGATGACGTGTGGAGCCATCCTGGGCTATCGATGTTGACAGGTTCACTTTATGGATGTTCGTGCAGTAAATCGTCCTCGACGATATTTTCTGGGAGTTGGTGACAATCTCCGGCCGAGATCTGCTTTTGCAGACACGATGTGGTCGAGTTATTCTAAGAGAATGCCAAGTCAGCGGCCTTCAAGGTCGATTAAGAGACAGACCCCTTCAGAAAACGGCGACGCCGTGACCGTCCTTTATGCTTTATGACGCAATCAAGGCGTCGCATCGCATATGTTCAGGAACGGGATCTCGTGGGAGCTTTTCGCTCTGAAATCTTATGTCAATTGCGTCACACTTGTATTCATGACTTCTCGTTCGTTATATACTACCGGTCCTCCCCACGCCGCGTCACACGCCCACTCTCGATCGTCTCGGAAAAGGCTGTATGGACAGAATGGAATGGGCTGAGTCTCTCATCTTGCAATCTTCTCTTCCTTCTCGATCTCCTCACTCCAAAAACTCCCCATCTTCCAGGCTCTTCATCACGAATGCCCCTGCTTGCCCTTCGTCCCTCGCTCCTTCTCATCCACCAATCAAAGCTCCTTCTTCGCGCTCTGGCTCGCCTGGGCGCTGACACTGCTGAGACTGGCAGAGTACGAGCTCGCGCTCTTACTCGCCACGCTGGCCGCCGAGATTGCAGACTTGCTCGCGACCGACCAAGAGCTGCTGAGGGAAACTGACAGGCTCGAGGCGGATGACGAAGCGACGGACGCGGCCGAGACAGCCGAGCGAGAGAGCGAGACCGACAAGGACGACGCGGAGAGGGAAGCGGAGTGAGCCGTGACCGAGGCGGCGGATGAGACCGAAGAAGCGACTGAGGAGGCCGAGGACGAGGCGTAGGACGCGGCGGACTTGGCCGATTTGCTGGCAGCGGAGGCGGCGGAAGACAGCGAAGGATCAGCGGACTTGGAGGCGGCGGATGATGCAGAGGCTGCGGCGGAAGAAAGACTGCTGGAAACCGAAGCCGCGGCAGAAGTCGCGGCAGCCGAATTGCTCGATGCAGATGCCCTAGGACCAATCAGCATGGAACTTTTACGTGGGCTCGGAGACACCTACCAAGCGTTCGCAGACGCGACTAAAGCAGCGGAAGTCGCGCTCGCGCCGGCAACGCTAGCGGCTGAGCTGACCGAGCTGACTGCGTAGATAAGGGCAGACGAAGCCGAAGACTTCGCCTTCTCGTACTTCTCTTCTGCAGTCAACTTGGACGATGTGAGCATCTGCGGAAGTTGTCAGTCCAGTCTGATTGACTCGAGAGAGAGCCTACTTCGAGGACTTGGGACAACTTCTCCTCGGCAAACTCGACGCCCCCGCTGATTGTCTCGCGGATGGTCGCGAGGATCTGCTCGACTTTGTTCTGGCTCTGGACGTAGTGGACTGCTTCAAGTCAGACGTGCGCCAAGTTGAGACCCACGGAAACTCACTCCTGACCTCGTGAAGCAGGGAAGGGCGAGAAGAGAATTTGGTGTCATCGATGCCGTAGCTCCTAAGCTGTGCGCGGAGGCGCGCGTCGGGCCAGGCGAGATAAGGAGCGGAAGTCATATCCTTGTACTTGTTCGTCATGAGACCGACAAGCTGGACAGGGTCAGTTCCTGAGAAGACAGTGAGGGAAGTGGACTTGCCTCCTCGCGTTTGGCCTGGACGTCGGATTTGAGGTATCCGTGGTCAACGAGCCAGGCCCGCATCTCCGAGTCATACCAGCTGCCGAAAACGGTCGATTTGGCTCGGGTGTAGTGCTCGTCCATAAGCTTCTCGTACTTGTCCTTCTTGAGTTGAGCCGCATCTGAGCTGCTGCAAAGTCGTCAGCACCACGCCCGCGTTGGAAACAGAACTAACATGACACCCTCGGAAACAAGCCAGTCCCTCATCTGCGACTCGTCCCACTTGGAGTAAGCGGTGTCCTTCGCGTCATAGTAATTGGTCTTCATCAAGTCGACTAGCTTGTCCCTCGCCGTCGGCTCAGGATGAGCGATGCCGTGCTCGACGAGCCACTCGTGCATCGTGCTGGTGGACCAGGCTTCGTAGATTGGGTTGGTAACTTTTAAGTAAGCGCCACGGACAGTGTTGAGGAGAGCGGCGCGACCAGTAGGTGCGGGTGTAGAAACGACGTCGTGCTCCTCGAGCCAAGTGCGAAGCTGGTTGTCGTCCCATGTGGAGAAGATGTAGTCCTTGGCATCGTCGAGTTTCTTCTGCACCCTGGCGGAGGCGTAAGCGGCCTGGGATGAGACAGAGCTGGCCCCGCCGTAAAACCCAGAGGAAGCTACGGATGCTGCGGACGAAGCGGAAGATGCGGCCTGATCGGTAGGGTGACCGTAAACGGCGGTGGAAGCGGCAGACGCCCTGGGGGAGTCAGCTGAGTATTCGGTGAGAAAGTTCGCGCTCACTTCTGCTTGGCGAGAACCAGAAGCTGTTCTCGCGTCGACGAAGGCGAGACTACGCCCTGTTCGAGGAGGAACTCTCGCAGCTGGCTCTCGGACCATCTGACTGAGTCAGGCCGGTTCATCCATTACATGGACTGACTCACGTGTCCATAGCCTTACCGCTGTAAGACTCAAAGTACGCCTGCCCTACTCCAGCTACTTTCGCTCCCCACTGCGTCACTCGTCAGTCCCCTTCTCCAAGCAGAACAGCGATCGAAGACGAGGAAGGAAGACCACTTACGGTAGCAGCGGCATCAGCACGCTCTGCGACGAGCTTCTGCGCGTCCTGGAGAGTTGGGTTGTTGGCGATAGCGACTCCTTGCTCCTTCAGGAACTCGACGGACTGCTCAAGCGACCAGTCCTCATACACGGCTGTTGAGTAGGAAGTTAAGTGGCGGGGATTTGGGTTTTGAAGGAAGGAATGTTGAGCGGTTTCGAAGGAGAGAAGGGGGATGAGAAAGAACGACAGAGGGTGTCAGCCAACTGCTTTGCATACACCATACGGTAAGTGGATACGGCTCGCAGTGGAATATATCGCGAGGGTGGACAAGGATCACTCACGCTTATCCTTCCCAAACAGTTTCGCGTCTGCGCTCACCGACAGCGCCAACGCGGCGTAAATGACCGCCTTGGCGAATCTCATCTTTCCTCGTGACTCTTAGTGTGAATCAAGGTAGTGCTATTAGATATTCTCTCTACGCCGTGAGAACAAGATGATGAGGTGAAGGGGAATTGTGCGATAGAAGAAAGATAATGGTATTTGTTGCGCTACGTGTCATGCGCAGAGGCGGCTAAAGGCTTCGAGTGACGTCAAGGGCCCCGGAAATATAGCTTGTGGCATTCAGGCACGCAGTGGGCTCGACTGTCGACCGCATTGCTTTCCGGGCAACCGATTTCTAGATGTGGTGGATCATGATCCTACTTACTTCGCTCCCCGGGCCTCGGAAATGTGGAGTCAATCTTGCCGATGGAGATCCCATACTAAGGCGGAAATATCCCTCTGTGGAGTTCATGCTCGACCAAGTCCTCCTTCTTCTCCGGCATAGTTCATGCTACAGTAAATGGGCATTCCCTTTCGATAGGCAGTCTTCCGCCTACCATTCGTCTTGTGCCTAGCGACACTTGAGGCGAATGTACTCTAACCCGAGGAATCTGGGGTCTCGTACTACTCCAACGGTCATTCAAACGGAATATCGAAATCGTTAAATCCTGGCTTAGCAGAAGCAGTGTCCAGCAAGTAAGCCCCTGCTGCCGAGTCGAGTACCGACACAAAACTGCTTATAGTGTAAAAGGGCTACTTTTGTACTACGTCTTGCCCGGTATCCACAAAAGACATGAATCACTGCTTCAGTCTCTCACACCCCTAAAGGCCTCGTGTCCATCCCCATATCCTCGCCCACCACGACCATCTCACTCCTCCCCACCAACGTCCACTCATCGGCATTGAACGTATTCGGCTCACTAGCCACAATCACGTGCCTCCCAACCTCCTGCTTCTCCTTTTTTCCTTCGCTCAACTCCGCCCCAGGTTTCCCCTCGTCCGGGTGACCCTTGAATTTCCGGTTCAGCGTCGCGCCAGCCGTCGTCGAGAAGTACAGGCTCGGCGGCTCATGATGTATCGGGGAGGCGTAACGGAGGGCGACGAGGGATGAGCCGGAAGATACGAGGAGGTTTAGGGCGTTGTGTTCTGACTTTCCAGCTTTCATTTCGGCGGTGGATTTGATATTTTCGAGCTGGCCCACGGTCTTGGTCATCGCTTCTGCCATCTTGTCGATGGGGTAGAGCGACTCCCAATCTCCCTCGTCCCCGCAGAGATTGTGGAAGTAGAGCGCGGCGATGTGTTCCGAGTCGGTTGTTCCGAGAATGGCCATTTGATATCGAAGGGGTAGCGTCATGATAAGCTGGGGCTTGAAGAGGTGGAAGGAACCGAGGACGCCGTTGTGGCAGAATAGGTGACGACCGAAGGTATAGGGGTGACAGTTAGTCTCAACCACAGGAGTAAGGCCTGTAGCGCGATCAGTCCTGCTGACCATATTGGCAATGCATGGTCAGACTCACCAGTACCAGCGCGGATATGCGCTAGGACTGCTTTCGTTTGGATCCCCCTCGCCAGGCTCTTCAAGACCAGATCGTTCAACGGCGGTCGTACGTTCTTGTACACCGTCGGCCGCATCCCCTCTTTCCCTGTCACTCCGCTCTCATACTCCTCGAACGTATCGCTCCACCATCCAACTCCGAAACCGTCCATGTTGGTCAGGGGGTTGGGTGAGCCGGTATCGTTGGCAGAGGAGATGGTGAGACCCTCCCGGGCTGCGGCTTTAGACAGAGACGATGACGCTGACTGGTCAGAGGAGTCGGTCTTGGGGTCGAAGGGGTGGTGGTTGATGGGTAGGAAATGCTCGTCGACTGCTCACTGTCAGCGAGGCCGTATTAGGGAAACTGAGGGACAGGCGCACTTTGCTTGACGATGGAGTGGGTCGGGCGGAGTAAGACATCCTCGAGTAGCTGTGGCTCGTCGCCAAGGTATGTGAACCAGCGGCACATGATGGGTCTTAGCTTCGGAAGGTAGAGATTGATTGCATCAACCCGCTTTTTGACGGAACGGACGCTCCACCGATCTCCACGTGTTAGCCCGTCATAGCGACACAGGCACTAAGCGGGACCGAAATGGGGTTGCTTGATTCGAGGGCACGCGACATAACAGTAGCTGTTTCTTCGGAGGCCAAGTCGTAAAATCAACTGCAGTCTACCCAAATTTAAGTCCACTCTCCCAACTGCAGGTTGTCCCGCTGTATCACTTCCCGGTCGACGCCAGTCGATGGTCTTCGAAACAGCATACCGCTCTTTTTGACAATTGAACAAAGTCATACCCATCCCCACAACGTAAATCGCGACATAAGGCTCTCGTCAGATGGAGACATGCTTGCCCTCGTTTAGGTTATGTAAGGTCCAGATCTTCTTGCCGTTAGTCTTGCTCTGCAGCAGGAGCTTCGAAGGTAGATCGGCGATGACTACGAGTGAGATCAACCAAGTCTTCCTTCCTTCAGGATTACGTGACGCACAATTCTCGTCAACGACCGGTTGGAAGGTGTAGTCGCTAGGAAGCGTAAGCGAGCTCGCGATACCACCTTGAGACCCACCCCGGAACTTCATCAATCGTGCTGGCGGCGTAAATTGCTTTCACGAGATCGTCGTAAGAATCTTCAAGGAGGCAGGCTAACGTGTCTGCATCATGGCTTGCAGCCGGCTTGTTTCACGAATTTATGGTATATGCCCTGGCGAAAGTCTGAGCGCACCTCCGCCAAGGCATGAAAGGGTTCTCACCTCGACGACATAGTCGGTGCAAGCGTAGATGGCAGGGCTGAATGAACTTGAGGAGATGACGGCTTCGAACAGAGGTGGCTGAGTATAGCCGTTGTTGGCGATTGCTTGAAGCTCGACGGAGCCGCCACGGGCTGACTCTCCATAGATGGTGACGTGGTTGGGGTTGCCTCCAATCTAACGCACCAAATTGGTGAGTCATATGTTACGGCCTCGAATTGAACGGTACTGCCCACCTTGGCAATGTCCTCCCGGACCCATACGAGTCCCGCCTGCTGGTCCACTGATCTCTACTCAGCACACCACCGACGCCTTCACGACACCACTCACACAGTCCAGGATTGTAAACACCGTCCTTCCCGACCTCGGTACCGGCGAGGAAACCGAATGCGCCGGACCGGTACTCGACATCGACAAGAACGAAATTAGCGCCGGGATAGACCAGGTTGTACTCGGCTGTATGGCTCATCAGTAACCTCATCAACAGAGCGAAGGCATCACCGGTACTGGGCTTGGTCAACGCTCAATACCGTTCCTTCGGTATACCTGGACAACCACTAAATCAGCCCAAGAATCAAGACACGGAACGAAGAAGAACCACACTTACCCTCCGCCATGGATGTTGACCAAGACCGGCAGACTACCATCCAGTGTAGCGCCTGGTGAGATATAGATGTTGACCCATAAACAGTCCTCGCCGTATGTGGGCGACAAGAACCCCTCATCGATGGCGGGGTTGAATGGCTGCGCGCCGCCGTTGAACTACTTGGGCAGTTCAGTGCCGAGGCGTTGGTGTACAGGAGTTCTGAGACCGGGATGGGAGACTGGGGTACGCGGAATCTGTTTTGACCTGGTGCCAAGAATCAGCACCTCGAATCAGCGTCCCACGTGAGGAGCGTCACATGGGATGAGCACACACCAGTGGTTCGGCGGCATAGCGGACGCCGAAAGTACTGGGATGTTGGACGTCTCATTGTAGATACCCTCATACTTCGCGTATCCCAGATCGACGACGGGACGTGGCCATTGCTCAACGGGAGAGGCGGTTGCCAGAGTTCCCAGAAGCAAGATCGAAGCCGTGCAAATCATTTCGGTCAGACAACGATGCGGATGAGTCAAGATATGAGACCCTTTCACATGCCGTCAACCGATATATAGTCCATCCTCTCAATGTCGACATCTCATCGGATACAATCCGACTGGGCCGTGCCCGACAATCGGCCTGTGAAAAAGCAAGCTCGTGATCAAACATGCGCCCGTCTCCCGTCGTTTACGGAAGACCCCTGATCCGAGGAAACCGGGTCGATCTGGCCATGGAAGGTAGAGACGCAAAGACGACGACGCTCCGGAAGATGCGTGTCGCCTCAGTCGAGGGGGGTTGCGCCCCGTCATTCGGTTCAGCGAGAGCCGAGGAACTATCGCTCACTTCAAAGAGTATGCTCAGTCGCAGCGATAGCAGATACTGATCACGTCCTTGGTCGCTTGCGCAACCCAGTCCTTACCAGAGTTTGGGACGATCGTAACGTGTGGCCCACGTGACGGTCTTCCTGGTGAGCTTGGGAGATCTGCCTTCATGCCGTATGGACCGGTCAAAGCAAAGGACTTGTCAGCTGTTCTTGAAAACGTCTCGAATTTGAGACCGAAAGCAGGAGACTTCCACCAGCTGCGTTTGTTTGTCAGAGGATTATCTATGAAACTAGCGTTTGTCGCCGTGGAATGAGCCTGATGACGTTTCACCGACGCGTGCCTGGCGCGGAAATCGCCGAGAAAGCCGTGCCAAGGTCTGACTTGTCGTACACTAACTTACCCGTTCGTTAATATTCTGCATGTGACACAAGAATCCTCGATAATCCCGGCGGTACGCTGCGAACGGCGAGCTGGTGGTCGAGCTCAAGCATGCATAACCATGGCCAAAAGGACGGGCATCCGGCCATCAACCGGTTCCATATCATGAGTCGAGAGCATGCGACCCAGAGCCGACGCGTCTGATTTAGCTGCGGAGCTGTTTGCAAACGCCGTATCATCCCACTTGGTCCTCCCACATATCGCTGGTCGAGAGAAGGTCCGTCAAGATCCAAGGCTCACTGTCATTTCAGTGCGCCTCCATTCGTGAGCTAATCGTGCAGACCCAGCTTCCTATACCATCAGAATCATGTCCGGAACCTTTCGCCCAGTTACGCTCGCCGGCAAGTCCGTTGGCCAGATGGGGTGAGTCTATACCGCCGCCGTTCATTGTTCGGTTTTGCCCCTGACCCGTAGAGCTGCAGTCTCATGCAGCTTACCTTCTCGGGCAAGATCCCATCCGAGGAGCAGTCTCTCGCCGCCATGAAGTGAGCATACAGAAACACCGAGTCTGTAGTAGTCTGATATATCAACAGGGCTGCTGCGGATGCTGATGCGACAGCCTGGTCGTCTGGTGGGTTCTATGGACCCTGGGATGATCGGTTGGCAAACATCAAGCTCATCGGCACGTTCTTCTAAAAAGGTGAGCTCGACAATCCATAACGCTGTGTGAGCTTGAACTTATAACTACGCAGTACCCGGAGCATCTCGACAAGCTCGTCCTGGTTGCCAGAGGTGGATTCGACGAAAACATCGGATTGCATGCCGATTACGATTTCTTACCCGCAGAATCGTTGCAGGTGGACTGACGGTCACGGCCTTATATGGGCGGCGCGCAACGAGCTCAGGTCTCTCAAGCCGCTGCTCGGGGAGAAGGAGATCGACGTGTACAGCTACGCCCGACTCCCTCCCATTATGTCCAAGGAGCAGATCTTCGGAGACTTGGTCACTCTACAGAAAGAGGGTTGGTTCAGGGCTGTCCGCTGCGACGCTCGATGAGGTCTCCAAGGTGTGTACTCCTGTCTCTCGACTCCTGGGCGGGTTTGACGCTATCAAGACACGGAAAGCGCAAAGATCTAGCTCAGTGAGCATGACCTCGAGGGCATCAATAAGATTCTTTCTAGCTTCATGTAAACGGGCGGGCGCTACAGGGCTGAGATGGATGGGCTACAGGTGTGTGAGCGTACGCCTCGATACTCGGCTGATTGACGTGTGGAATGAACACATGCAGAAAGGACAGAGCGAGCGATCTGCGTGAGGCGACGCACCTTAGCACAGTAATGGGTAGGCGCAAGATGCAGACACGTCCTGTATCCTTCCGCAAGAAGGATCCTGTACCGAGCATTCGGCTGCAACACGCGGGACATGGATCGACCTACGCCCTCATGGGTTACTGAACGTAGCCGCAAATACAGGGCGTGTTCCAGAAGATTGCGCAGCGCGCCATTCGGGATCTGCGGGATTAAGCGAGCACTCCGCCATGCTTTGATCAGTTGCTTTCGGAGGTGATCAGCTTGTCGTCCCATTCACCCAAGGAGGGCCGATGGATTCGCTGAGGTTTCGCTTGAGAAGTGCGCGAGCCTGTGTGAAGCGGGATGTCATGATCCCCCTGAATCCTCGTGACGAAGGCTGTCTCAGCGGGCCAAAAGAAATTCCTCGAATGCATCACGCTTCACTCCAGATACTCCTGTATCGAGACCGAATTCGGATGTTTCCTAGATCATCGAATATCGCTCAATCGCCTTAGCAGCTCCTTCAATCAATCAAATCCGCGCGAGATATCCATTCGTGCCTTTCTGATTGCGGAGATCGCCGAGACATGTTGCCAAGGTAGCCAAGGGTAGCCAAGGGCAGCCAAGGGCGCCAGGTTGACTTGCTTCCATTCCTCTTGTCAGCTGTGAGCGCCTCGCTTCATCACTCGATCAATGCCCACACCACAGCAAGTAGGATGAACAAACCGGGCCACCTTGTTAAGGCTGCTCACAATGCTACCAGTAAGCTACTCATTCCAATCACCTCACCATCAACGTCACTGACCCATTTCAGATTAGGCACAAAGCATGTCCATGTAACCCCCGATGACCCCCTCTTCGCATAGTACATCGTGATCATCATCGTCCTAGTCCTCCTCGCCGGTGTCTTCTCAGGTCTCACTCTCGGTCTCATGGGACTCGATAGCGCCTGTACCCTCACACACTCGCTTGCCTAGCCCGACTACTCTGCTATGTGGTATCAGGTGATCCTCCAGGTCCTCAGTCCGCCCGGGACATCGGCGGAGAGACGACATGCGCCGAAGGTGCTGGAAGTCATCAAGAAGGGGAGACATACCATACTGGTGGTTCTACTGTTTGGTGAGCGGACTTCGAGGGCCAGGATCCAGGGTCAGGCGGAACTCTGGTGACCACTTCGTTGCCGGTCTTCTTGGATTCTATCGTGTGTCTTCCGTGAAAGGAGGAAAGACCTTATAGAAGATAGGTCGGTAAAGGGTATATCGCGGTGCTGGGTAGTACGGCGTTGGAGGTGAGTCTTCTTCCAGCGATACTGGTGACCAGACTGACCTCGTATACAGCTCGTCTTCGGCGGTAAGCGAGATAATGCACCTTGCACAGGATGTTGAGGGCACACATTTGGCTTGAATGATGATCAGAATGAGTAGTACTGTATTGATATGGTGTCCATGCTGACTAGTCTGCAGGATACTCCCTCAATGTAGGCCGTATCTGTTCAAACATGATCACCTATGCTCATCAAATCAGCGGTATGCAGTCACTACGGCCTCGCCATTGGTGCCTCCTTCGCACCCGTCATCAGGGTGCTGGTGGTGTTCCTACTGTACCCCATCGCTCGGCTAGTAGGCATGGTACGTCTGCTCTCCAGCATGCCCATCTTTGCGTTGGCAGGAGCTCACGACTCTCGGTAGATCCTCGACTACATGCTCGGCTACGACGAAGGCGTGACCTACCGAAAAGCCGAGCTCAATACGTTCGTCTCCCTCGGCCTGGAGGACCAACTTGGAGAAGATGAGCTGTCATTGCTGGGAAGCGTACTGGAGTTTGCGGAGACGAAGGTTGGGAGTGTCATGGTGCGGTGTCATGTCCCCAGAGTGAGGAGATCGTCAACCGGGAAATTGCAGACACCTAGCGAGGACGTGTACAAGATCGTGGTGAGCCGGCAAAGGCGGATGCCCGATCCAGCTGATCATCTTTCAAGGAAGACGACCTCGTTTAGGTAAGACACGCTGAAAGGGTAAACCTCGCGTCTGATGCACCACAGATCTTACGGAAAGGCTACAGTCGAATACCGGTATACGAGACGAGCTCGCCGGGCGCGTTTATGTGAGTCTTTTGGTTTGTGGTGGATGGAGAGTGAGCTAATTGGTCAGCAGTAGCTGTGTGACGTGAGCGATCTTGAGGCAAGGCATCTGGGGCAGACGTTGATTGCATGACCGGCCCAGTACCCGCGCGCTCGTCGAGTACGGCCCGACAGGTCTCAAGCCCGCTTCGGCACTCATCACGCAGGTCCTGCCGCAGTGTCCACCGGGACCTGACATTATTGGAAGGTGAGCGTCCAAAATTTCGAGCCGAAATTGAAGCTGAAGTGATGTGCTTCAGCAATGGTCAGTGGTCCTCCCACATACCCTTAAGACCATAAGCACGAGGTACCGTACAGCTTCCAAACGGGAAGAAGTCATATCTTGCTCGTCACCACTTCGCCGGCAAGGATGAAGGTGGTCTTGGTGTGTGACATTAGTGGATGTCGTCGAGGTCAGTCAGCCTGAACGCAACCTCGATCTAAGCTGATCGTCGATTCAGGAGCTGATTGGCAAAGAGATCATTGTGAGCGACATTGAGTTGGCGCAGCATGGCACTGACAATTGCAGGACGAGACAGATCAGTACGTCGACATCCACAGGTGAGTGATGACGATTCTTCATCACTCGCCCGGCCTATTAAAGTATTCAGTCGTGTCCCGGTCGTCCGGCCGAAATCTCGGTCCGAAAGGTTCGACCAGCTATGAGACCCTTACAAGGTCCTTGTTGACCTGTTTTCCTGGACATCGGGTCTGAGGCGGATCTTTGAGGGCAGAATGGCTGAGGTTACGAGGGGCGATGAAGAAGGGGACTCGCTCATCGATCATCCGTCAAACATATGACACATCTGCATGCCACAAGCTGTCTGTGGCACCGACCATCTCTCAATGCGGACGACTTGTTGCATGCGGAGCTACTCGTTGAGGGTGGACCGGCTCTTTGGAGCGCTTCAAGATACCTCGAGATATGCTTAAATGGATCGGATACCATCGCGGCATCTTCGCGGCTGAGCTTTCTTCCTTGCCGCTCGGCCACGTGTCTCACACTGCTCTGCACCCCACAAAAACAATATGATCGTTGCATTGTTCAGTCAGCTCTCCTCCATCGATTCATCGGGCGTATTGTACTCCTTTCTCGTTGCACAGAGCTTGTGTCGTCCTTTCTATCCCAGGTTTACTGGATCTCACCGTGGGAAATCCCTCTCGATCGGGACCATCATCATCATGCTCTCCCCAATCGACCTCGCCATCGTCCTCCTCACTCTCCTCCTGCCACTCGCTTGGTACTTCCGTGACTCGCTCCCGATCATCAGCGGCAAGCTCCGACCGGCCACGGTGAGTGATGGGAATGGGGTGCATGTAAAAGTCGATGATGGGGATCCGAGGGATTTCGTCGAGAAGATGGAGAACGGGGTGAGTGGACCAATCTCGATCGATTCAGGTCACAGGTGCAAATTGAGCTGACGAATCCATCTCCTCTATCCTTCTCGATCCATCTTGTTACTCCCCACTCTTGTCCTCGTTACACGCTGCTGCCGTAGAGCAAGCGCTGCGTCATGTTCTACGGCTCTCAAACCGGTACTGCCGAGGAATACGCGATCCGACTTGCCAAAGAAGCTAAGACTCGTTTCGGACTTTCCTCCCTCGTCTGCGATCCCGAGGAATACGAGTTTGCAAAGCTCGATCAAGTCCCGCCCACCGGCGCGGTATTCTTCGTCATGGCGACCTACGGCGAGGGGGAGCCGACCGATAACGCGCAGGCGTTCATGGACTTCATCATGGACGATAGCGTCGAGTTTTCCCAGGGTGGAGGGACGCTGGAGAACCTGAACTACGTGGTGTTTGGGTTGGGGAACAAGACTTATGCGTACTATCAGGAGGTGGCGAGGAAGATTGATAAGCGGTTAGCGGCGCTCGGAGCGAAGCGGATCGGGGAGAGGGGAGAGGGCGACGATGACAAGTCTATGGAAGAGGATTATCTGGGTTGGAAGGATGAGATGTGGGAGGACTTTTCGGGAAGGCTGAGCGTGGAGGAGGGTGGGGCGGGGGATGTGGCCGATTTCCTGGTGACGGAGGTGACGAGTCATCCACCGGAGAAGGTGTACCATGGAGAGCTCTCCTCACGAGCGTTGATCGCCTCGGCTTCCGGCACTTCGACACCAGTTGGGTCGTACGACGCGAAAAACCCTTATCCTGCACCGGTGTTGACGTCGAAGGACTTGTTCGCGGTCGGAGGCGATCGGAATTGCGTGCATATCGAATTCGACATCACTGGATCAGGCATGACTTATCAACATGGCGATCACGTCGGTGTCTGGCCGTCGAACCCGGACGTCGAGGTGGATCGGATGCTCTCGGTGCTTGGGCTCGAAGAGGACGATCGCCGACATGCGATCATCACCATTGAGTCGCTCGATCCCGCTTTGGCAAAGGTGCCATTCCCGACCCCGACAACCTATGAGGCCATCTTCCGACATTACCTCGACATCTCGGCGATCGCCTCACGACAAACTATCGCTTCCCTGGCTCGCTTCGCTCCTGACGAGAATGCTCAAAGGAAGCTCACACGTTGGGGCACGAACAAGGAGATTTACGCTGCGGAGATTGATGGACCAGCGCTCAAACTCGCCGAGGTCCTCCAAGCAGCCGTTGGAGACGAGCTCGAAGCCCCTTTTCACAGCACAGTCTGGTCCATACCGTTCGACCGGATAGTCTCATCCGTCCCTCGCCTCCAACCACGATACTACTCCATCTCATCGTCACCCAAACTCAACCCTTCCACCATCCACGTCACCGCCGTCGTCCTTAAGTACCAATCCGCTCCTTCTTTCGCGCACAACCACGAATCTCGATGGGTCCACGGGCTCAGCACAAATTTCATCCTCAGTGTCAAGATGGCTTCGGGAGGGACCAACACCCCGATCGAGGGTTTGCAGCCAGAGACGGTGACGATGGACAAAAGCCCCAGCTACAAGCTCGCCGGACCGAGAGGACATTATATCAGGGAGAACGTCTACCGAGTACCCGTCCATGTTCGACGGTCGACTTTCCGATTACCGACATCTCCGAAGGTGCCGGTGATCATGATCGGGCCGGGAACGGTGAGCATCCTTCGCGATCGAGATCAATCCAGCTGAAATTCGACTCAGGGCGTCGCGCCGTTTCGAGGTTTTGTGCAAGAACGCGTCGCCCTCGCCAGAAAAGCGATCGAAAAATCTGGCCCGGACGCATTGCTCGATTGGGCACCGATGCACCTCTTCTACGGATGTCGTCGGTCTACCGAGGACTACCTATACGCAGATGAATGGGCACGATACGAGGAGGAGCTGGGAGGGCAGCTCAAGATGCACGTTGCGTTCTCGAGGGAGATGAAGAAACAGGATGGTAGTGAGTCGACTTCGCGAGCGAAATCGACCAAGCTGATGGTGGACTAGGCAAGGTTTACGTGCAGGATCTGATCTACGAAGCGAGGAACGAGCTCGCACCGTTGATCCTCGAGAAGAGGGCGTATGTCTACATCTGCGGCGACGCGAAGAGCATGGCGAAGTCGGTTGAACAGGTCTTGATGAAGCTTCTTGCGGAGGCGAAGAAGGGGATGCCAGAGGTAGAGGGCGCGAAGGAGTTGAAGTTGTTGAAGGAGCGGAATGTGAGTGACCCGATGGAGAGCCTGGTTCAGTGCTAATGGGATTGTAGCGGTTGATGTCCGACGTTTGGAGTTAGGCGAGTCGTGGGCCGCCGTGAGGGTTGGGTGGAGACTTCATGTGTCATGTTGAGTTAATACTGCATCTACATACCCGCATATACTATACCGACGTGTCGATGCAATACAATAAAAATTTGTATGCGATTGAGACTCAAAGATTAGCTTCCCAGGTATCCCCTCTAGAATGAATCAAGGATCATATACCCTCGTCTCGCCCAGCGCGCAAACTCCAAAATCCTCCTCCGAGATCCCCAACTCCTTCCGGGCCTCGATCAATTTCTCCGGCGCCTCGGCGATCCTGTCCATCGCCATCCTCCATGTCCCCCAATGCATTGCCACCGCCTTCTTGCATTGCTGCCCCACCATACATCAGCCTCAGCTTCGTAAGAGGAGTTTTTCAACCTGGTACGGGAAGTGGGACCCACAATATCCTTGAACATCCTGACCGCATCGATCGGGGCGTTATGCACTCTCGAAAAGAGCCGTCGTGGAGCGTATGCCCCGATGGGTATCAATCCGAGCGTAAAGGGTCCGAGGCGATTACCGATCTCTGCGAATGCGGGACAGACGGGGAGGGTGGGGTCGATGGTGTGGGTTTCGTCGGGGACTTGGCAATACCCTGTTCACGTTAGGACGTTATGACGAAGGACGCTGGTGGGAGTCTCACCGGTATCTCCTGCGAACCAGACCTGGCGAATGATATTCAGCAACCCATGGGATAAGGAGGAGGCGGAGGGGAACGTACGGAAGCGCCAACTTCGCCAGACTCGGTGACACTCTGGACCGTCCAGCTCGCCCAAAGTGACTTGTCCGTATCGAACGGTCCTCTCGCACACGAATGTTGACTCGGAGCTACTCCCATCAGCCTTGCACCCCATGTCTCTCGAGGAAGAGCACCACGCACTAGCGGTGATCCTCGCCCTCCCCCGTCCGGGGACGTTCAATTCCCGATCCTCCCACCAATCCAACGCCGCGAGACTCGCCTCCTTCGGCACGATATCGCTGACCGCCGGACCGCCGTTTAGACCTATGAAGAGAGCAGGGGGACGCGAGGCATATTTGGTGTACACTTCCCGGAAGGTATTGCGGTCGAGGTGGTCGTAGTGGTTGTGCGAGATCACCTGGAGTCTTCAGGTCAGTTCTTCCAATCTTTCGAATACGGGGAGCGTACGATTGCGTCGATCTCGGGGAGTTCGGAAACGGGACATGGCGGGTCTACGCTCTTCAGCTGGAAACCCAAAAGGTAAGACACTGAGCACACCGGTATATCGCGGGGCCGGCCCAGGACCCCACTGGAATGGAGCACATCGACTCGAGAATGCCGGGTCACAAAGGATAGTCAGTCCCCTATCCCCTCCTGGGGGCGTAGGTAGCTCGAGGAGAAAGGAGGCGTGTCCAAGCCATGTCGATTTCAGCTTGTCGGGTTGAGAGGTCGTGAATGTGGGTTTGACGGTTTTGACGAGGTTCGCGATGTTGGCTCGGTCCGGGTCATTCGCTTGAGCTACTCGGTGCTGAACTCGTCAATACCGCACGAAAGTCGGATCATGGATCAGCTTACTTTGTTGAGAAACTAGCAGGTTTGAGCGAGTCAGTGATTGTTGTGCATGAAGAGTGGGATTCGGTGCGGACGCACCTGAATGATACCCCATCTAGGCTAATCCGATCAGCTCGACGACATCCCAGTACTCACCAATTGTCCATCGCACGAGGGCCAAGGATTCCTGAAGCCCGTACCATAATCGTTCGTCCAGTGTCCCGCTCTCGCTCGGTTCAGCTCCTTCTCCGATGGAGGGGAAACGATGATCGGGTATTGATGGGTCATTCTCGAGGTCAGGCTTAGACTCCGACGAGAGACGGATGCGACGTGCCGCATGAATCGAATGGGATGGAGGGTCGCTCAAGACTGTTGATCCGCAGCCGGTGGGCTCAACAGTCACATCGTCCATGCCCGAGGTTTACGAACCCGCCAAGACCCCGAGGTCGGTCGGTTTTGCACTTCACCGTTTCCAGCCATCGTATGTACCTTTGTCTCGGCATCGTTCTATACTTTTCAAAGGTATCGACAAAGTATACCGGGTTTCCTGCTGAAGAGATGCTCACATACGAGAAGGTGATGATCTGCGCCAAGAGAGGGCAATATCATACGTAGGAACAAGACAGGACGGGAGACGGTGGAGCAGAACTCGGTGGGAGCAGAAAGAGATCTTCTACTCGTATTGCCAGTTGTGCTCGGTGCACCACTCCTCGAAAGCCTCCTGGGATAAACATTTTCGAGAGTCGAGAGGTTGGACTCGATGATGGATGCAACTTGCGCATATCCTTCGACGACAAAGTCTCGCTCGCCCATGCGTTGCATGTCGTCCTTGTAAAATCTCCAATTCCAACAGTGTAGTCCGAGGGTTCCGAAGCAGGCTACAACTGATGACCTGTTCATTTCCGTACGTTTCTAGGAAAGTTCAGAAGTGGTTCAAGAGCGGTGTCACCTACCTTGTTCGCTTTCTCCTCCTTGGCACGCCTGCCACTAGAGCAGGAACGACCATAGGCCTTGCATTCTGCGCAGGACTTGACATCCGTTCGATCCTCCGGTCTGTAGCATCCAACTCTCGTCACCTTGCCCTGCTCCATCGCTCGGCGACATTCGTCACATATGTCGGCCAAAGCATGCTGATGACTGATGAGCTCGTTGCGGAAACGCCATGCGCTCTTGAGCGAGCCGAGCTATGGAGATTTCAGCGGTGTCGAACCGCAAGAAACAGCTGCGTACCGTCGAGTCTGCATACCTGCAGGTACTCAACATCTGGCCACTGCTGGCTCCCCCGATGATTATCTCCTCGCGCTTCATCCGATGCTTGACCTCTTTGCACTTCAAACTGGCGATTCTACGCACTAAGGTCCCCATCAGCGGATTCTCCATATGTCAACTCACTCTGATTAGGAAGGGACATCGGCTCCTCATCCGCCGAGCTGTTCTCGTCTTCGACGGACTCATCATTCTCGTGATTGACCCTCGCCTCCAAGCGCTGTCGTTCCCTTGCTTCTCCCCTTCCCAATTCCCTCTGGTCCGCCGCATCCCTCTCTTCCTGCCTCTGGGTCGCCAGTCCGAGCGCTTGTCCAGCTCATAAGTGATCTCTGCCTCCATACGAGACACCACTCAACCAATTTATCGCAATTCCTCTTTCTCATCGCCTGAGAAGGTGGCTTGAACGAAACGGCTGACTAAGCAGAATACGGGGGAAATCAGTGAAATATGACGTGATATGATTCCGCAGCGGGACGGAGTGCGGTAATAATCATCGGAAATCGAGCAGCTTTTCATCCGCCCATGTCCTCACTGCGTCGTCTCACATCCATCGCATCACATCTAGCTCGACCGCTTCAACCAACCGCATCATCTTTCCCGAGTACAGTGCAAACCGCCAAACTGGGTTCCGCACTTTCCACCTCCGCACCCCGCGAGATGAGCGCGTCCGTGAAGGAGATGGTCGACAAGGCCATTGCCAATAACGACGTTGTTGTATTCAGCAAGACGTGGTGCTCGGTGAGCGAGCAGTGTTTCAATTTTCCCGCCTGCACTTCTACTGCTTGAACGATCTCTAACGAGCGACGGCCATACAGTTCTCCCGCCGGGCGAAGCAGATCTTGAATGAGGTGACGGATAAGGTCGAGGTCCTAGAGTGAGACAATTCCTTTTTTCCATCTAGAATCGCTGACCTGACCTCTTCGTCTAGGCTTGATGAGACGGATGAGGAATGTGAGCTCTACACCCTCCCGCATCTCCCATCCGCCCCCTTGTAATCCCACTGATTTTATCTCCTTAGCCCAAATCCAGAGCTACCTCCGACAGCTGAACGGTCAAGGTACTGTCCCTCATATCTACATCCACCAGCAATTCATCGGAGGATGCTCGGATCTGCAGAAGATTCAGAAGTCGGACCTGCAGAAGCGGATCGCCGGATAGGTAGGAGGAGTTTGCCTCTGCATGCATATGTTGTCCGCTTCGAGGCTTTGCAACTGCGTTCGAACGGTGTTGGGACTCCTATGGTCCCCCTGCCATCGACTAAAACCGGGTCCTCGACTGTGAGACCTGGAAAGGATCCTATAAAACCAACGTCAAATACTAATCTCGAGGCTGTGATTTCCATCACTTCTCATGATTCAACCTGTCGACACCTTGAGGAATCCACAGTCATCATCCAACATCCATCTAGGTCATCGTATCGTTGCTTGTATCTCGTCCGGTCCAGTCCATCAGCTCGACGGTCCACTTGACTCCTTGCTCCTCCGAACGCAGGCTGGACGAGAGGATCATGACCGGCCAGAACTAAACCCCATCTTCTTGCCCGGTGTCTAATAGGCCGCACAATCAACCTGCATCGTTCTCCATCTCGAGCGGTATCACCATGCCGCTGCCATCAGGCTCCATCACCCTCTCTGCTGGCGAGTCAAGTCGCCAGCCCAAGCCTGCCTACCTAATCAAGTTCCCCGAGGACGCATGGGAGCGTCTCCAGGATGCTAAGAGAGACGGTGGGGAGGTCTCTGTATCCCTTGACGGGAGCATGGTGAGTTCACGTTCGCTTCCTCTGCAACCTGACTTCCAATGGGTTTGTTCAGACAGTACGTATCCCAAACTTCCCACCACTCCCACTTGAATCACTTCCAACCGGCTCGAACTCCGAGATCCACCTCCTCTCCACCTCCCCTCGACCCTCCCTCTCACTCCAAGCTATCGCCTCGACCAAGCTATCCGTCCCGATCTCTTCCGCCTCTTCCGCGCGAGCTGCCGATAAATTACGAGCCCAAACTGACGCTATCGACCAAGAGCGAAAGGAGCGGGCGGACAGGGTCAACGGGGTCGCGAAGAGCAAAGTGTCACACGATCTCGCTGGGTCCACTGCTATGGGATGGACGCAGAGTAGTCCGGCGAACGGGACGGCGGCGGGAGGACCGATGATTCCGCTGAAGACGAGGGTCATTCAGCTGCTCGCTTTGGGATCGACGGCATTGGGGGATATCGTGAGCAGGGTAGGAGGGGCGGAGCAGGATGTCATACGGGTGGTCAATGTGGTGAGTACTTCTGACAAGTATACATGCGGTGCTGATGCTTCTGGACAGGTCGGACGACAAGTATACCCCGGAAGCTGGGGATTGCAGCCAGCCCAGTACTCGAAAGTCAAGATCGCGAGCTGGAAATACACCTACGCCGAGAAACTCCGCGTTGTACGACTCGCACGTGAAGCGTTGGACGTGCTGGGCTTGCCCGTCGATGCAGACTTGCGCGTCGAGCTGGAGAGGAAGGAGGCGGAGGTGATGAGTGGGGCAAGCTCGTCCAGCAGCGAGGAGAAAGCGTCGGTGCCGATACCCGAGCCCCTACCCACACCGGCAAAAACGGCTGTCGTCTCTCCTGCACCGGCCTCTGCACCGATTTCGAAGAAAAAGACAGCGCAAACATTGATTGGGAAACAGATGGCCAAGTTCGCAAAGGAGAAACGGGCGTCTTCCATGCCCAACGTCAAGAAGGCGGATGGGACTGCAACGCCCCGAACAACCAATGGTCGGGAGCACCATTCGACATCACCGGTCAACGATCATCGAGACCGTGAGAAGGCTGTGGAGGCTGAGGAGACGAAGGAGAAGCTGGAGGTTGGAAATGGCAAGCGGAAACGGGACGAGAAGGAGAAGAGGAAGAGCTCGCCAGTCTACACTAGCTCCGAGAGCGATGCTGCGCCGAAGCGAAAACGGACGCCTGAATACTCTTCATCGAGCGGGGACGAGCCAAAACGCCGACGATCGCCCGCACCTGCTCCCGCCAAATCCCACACGCGGAAACCTCCAACTCCAGAACTCACGCTCAACGGACATACCCACACCCACACCCGCACCCACGTCCACGCTCCTACTCCGAGACAACCCGGACGCGATCCTGAAACGATGCGAGATCGGTACGAAGAGCTGTTCCCGGCGTACCAGCAGCTCACAGAGAAGCTCGCGAGGGTCCATCGGGCGGCGGAGGATGGCGAGGATGTGGGCGTTGGGAAGGAGGAGGTGGGGAAGATGGTGGGGAAGTGGGGAAGGTGGCATGCGGAGTTGGCGGGGATCAGAGTATGGTTCGGTGAAGGGGAGGGCTCCTGACTCGGGGAGGAGACGGGTTCATCTGTGACGATTTTTGATGATATGACCTATCATGATTTTTAAGCCCGCCTTGAGCTGGCGGAGCCACCAAAGAATTCGGTCATGAACTTTGTTGATCTACCTTCGATACCCTTGTCTCCTCTTCTTTTTCGGTTCTGGTGGGTTGTTGTAATAAGAAGTCGCTCCGATCGCCATGTCGGAAGATCCCTCGGGTTGGGCGCTGACCGAGTCCGACCCTCAAGTCTTCACCCAGCTCCTCCGCGATCTCGGCGTAAAGGGTCTCCAAGTAGTATGTCGCTCGCCTACCTTCACTATTCCCACCTTCTCAGCTGTTCCGTCTCGTTCTTCAGTTTCCACGCAGCAGCTGAGATAAGAGTCAGGACGACCTCTACTCCCTCGACCCCGCTACACTCGACACCCTCCGGCCCATTCAAGCTCTCATCTTCCTCTTCAAATACGTCGGCGGGTCCGATGCAGCGAAGACGGACGGGGTCGAGGTGGATCCTCTAGAGAGTGGAGTATGGTTCGCCAAACAGGTACGCCCACCTCTCCTACGTCTCATCTCCTGGTTGTGAGTGGAGCTGAGGGGGTCAGGTGATCCACAACAGCTGTGGGACGCTGGCGGCGCTCAATGCCGTCTGTCCTGTCTATCTGCTGAGGGAGTTGAGCTGATGGCGATAGGTGATGAACATCCCTACCCAATCATCTCCACATCCGGACGAGACGGTCGAGCTCGGCGTACGTCCCTTCCCTCCCTTGGGTAAACCGCTGAGCTGACGGTCTCAGCCCGAGCTCGACAATCTCCGAGAGTTTGGCGCCGGCATGGGACCCCTCGAGTCCGGCCCCTATCCCCACTTGATCAGGCTCTCGCTGACGTTCGAGCTCGACCAGCCTCGGCCACGTCCTCTCCTCCTCCCCACACATCCGCGAGACGCACAACAGCTTCACCAAATCCTCCCCCTTCTCACTCGACCCCTCCGCTTTCCCCGAGCGCGAAAAGGAGGACGCATACCATTTCGTCGCTTACCTCCCTGTCCACGGGGTGCTTTATGAGCTGGACGGACTGAGAGGTGGGCCGGTGTTGCATGCTGCTGTGGAAGAAGGGGAAGGGGATTGGTTGGGTTTCGCGAGGGAGACGATCGAGGCGAGGATAGCGACTTATCCACCAAGCTCAGTAAGTCCACCTAGCCCAACATGAAAAGGCTGGATTGATGAGGGCGGTGGGATAGTTGATGTTCAACCTCCTCGCCGTCCGGTCCTCCGCCATCCCTCGACTGACACGACTCCTCTCCGACCTGGCCACACCCGCAGAAGTGCAGCTACAGCTATCGGACCAACTCGAGCACGAGAAGACCAAAGCTGCGCGCGGGGATATGGAGAATGCACTACGACGGCATAACCTCTTGCCTGCCGTCTTTGCGATGTTTAAGGCGATGGGGGAGAGTGGGGGTATGGGTGAGTTTGGGATGCTTCGGTGCGGGCTGATGGGTAGGGAAGGTCGTAGAGGAGGCGAGGGGGAAGGAAAGGGAGAGAAGGGAGAGGATGAAGGGGCAAAAGGGAAGGGGGAGGAGTAAGGGGAAGGGTGCGGTTGGCGGCGTCGAGGGCAACTAGCATTTGCATCGTTCAGGTAATTGACATCCATCTAAGACGACGCAGCATTCCAGTTCGCAGCGAGAGCAAAGCCTTGAAAAGAGTTGACGGGCAATCAATCATGGGGAACTGCCAGATACAAGCAGGTGCCCCTTGTAAGGTGTCTTTGACAGACTGTACAGCAGGCGACGAGACTTCAAGCGGATGACAGCTCCATTCATCATCTTTTGCATCACCTCTACACGCTCAGTGGTGCGCCTCCTTCTTCGGGATATCCTGCTCCAAAAAAGCCAAATACTCCGCTGCGCCTTCCCCACCCTCCTCGCCGCCAGACTTGGAGGTGGAAGTAGCGGTCGACCCGATGATGGGCTCCTCGGCGTCGAATATGGATAGCTCGGCGGCGAGGTCGGTGGGTAGCGCTGGGGCTTTGGGAGGTGAGGGGGCGGTGTAGTTCCGGACGTGGGAGGCGGCGGCGTCTTTGGCCTGGGTGGATTGTCAGCTTCAGTCTAGATGCTTCCCAGGTAAGTATGAGGCTGGCGGTTTTCTGAGTGATGGTAGGGGAGGGGAGGGAGGAAAAGGAGGAGAAGGAGGAGAAGGAGGAGAAGGAGGAGAAGGAGGAGAAGGAGGAGAGGGCGTACCTGAGGAGCCGGCTTGTAGTTCTTCAATTGGTTAAGGTAGAGGTCCTGGACCAAGTCTGGCACTACTCGTCAGCGGCGCCAATCCTGTCAAATAGCTTTTGAGGAAGCCTTCGGTGGAAGACGCCTGCTCACCCTTCTTCATCGTCGCTGAGACCGTAAATGCCCGGGACGCCGCGGAGAAGGATGGGCCCGAAGCTCGATGAGCCTGTCGGGATGAGGATCAGTACACCAACTGATACCGCGGTATCGGACTATGGCTCACGGTGAGCCGGATGAGAGCGGCCATGATGGGAATGTAGTGCAGGAGGAGGATCAGATTAGAGCTTGAGGAAAACGGTATCAACGGGACTTTTCCCTACAACAAATAGGCGCTCTATGAACACGGCAGGGCGCCTTCTAAATTCCCGAACGCCCAACTCGCTTTCATGGAGCTGTGCTCGATCCACCGCAGTCTGATGTCATGCAATTATATTCAAAGAGTCACCGCCTCAAGACAGCAGATCAAGGAAGACAGAGTGCATCATACGGCAAATCCCTGGAGAGTACAGGTAGCCGGCTGGTCAACAGGTAGATAGCTTGCTGTCCCACCATTCTCGGTCAGCGATTCCGAATGCATATTCGAGCTAGCAGATGCTGTCCTTGGGTGGCGGGACCGGAAATCAGGCGGAGAAGCTGTAGCTGAATGACTTGATCATGTCGTTTAACGAACTCGAGAGATTCCCGTCTTGACCAGCAGCAGATGTCGGGAAAGCTGTGAGCTATCAGTACCATATCGCCGAACGGTCATAGGCGATGTCTGTATGCAACACAGACTCGCCCGACATCTGGAAAATAATGTATGGGCCGCATACCGCCCACTGCAAGATCCATCAGCCTCAGACCACTTCTTAGGCGCTTCAACTCACATATTGCCCACCTTCTCGGATCACTCCGATCCACCATGCTATACACAGAGCTAGTTACATCCCTCCAAGTTTGAGTCAGACCGTATATCGTGCCGTCCCTTTGGTAACAAGGAGAAGCGGCCGCCGGACGGCAGATGTCATTCTGATCTCGACCCGGAATCCGGGGAGACCGTCAACTCTCTGCGACCGTGGAGTTGTCATCATTTCTTTAAAACTGCACAGTCTGATCAGTACATGCTCTTCTACGATAGATGAGACATGAACATACCTTGGAAGAATCTAAAGAGAAGATGTCTCGCGCAGGATGCCTTTGACATACACATCCCGAAACGTCAAGGTGGACGAAAGACACGTCAAGATACCGGCGATCCCGTTGTTCTCTAATTACAGGCTTCTTGAAACCGGCGATCCCGTTGTTCTCCAATTACAGGCTTCTTGAAACCCTCATGTACGCGGTGACTGGACTCCTTCGCCGCTCGACGCTATGACGACGCTCAATGACGCTGCGTCGAGCGAGCAGCGTGAATCGAGGCGTCTGGCGCTGGAGGACCAGCTCCGCCAGATTGAGGAAGAGGAAAGGCGCGTAGCTCAGGACGCCATATTCTGTTTCAACTCATCGCTGCCTAGGCTGCAGGAAAGGGGTTCTCAGTCGGACCTACGGGATCCATCTTTCACTCATCCCGGGAGTGCTATCCCGAACCCAGCTTGGGGCAATGTAGTCGAAGGACTACCAAGCTCGAAGTCGAGCTTCTCTCAGTCCCGGCAGATGTCACAGTCAAGTTACCTTCCTCTGCAATTCCATGCGACATTAGGCCAACCTTCATGGGCTCCACTACACGGCGCCTCGTCCTCTCGTAGTCCGCTCCCGACGACCTCGATCTCTCCAAGCTCCACCCCACAACCGCCGACTCCATATACCAGCGGTCACCAGGCTGTCCCCGTCCCCTCCAAGGCGCAAGTGCACGACTACCTAATCAAGCACATGTCGATGCCACAAGGCTTGGAGACGGGTTGGCTCGTGAATGGGCAGATGTTCGATGTCTACACCTTGTTGACGACGGTCTTGCAGATGGGAGGCAGCTCACAGGTATTGTTCGAGATATATTGTCAGTAGGGAAGTCGCTAATCCAGCTAGGTCTCGGCGCAAGACGGCTGGCCATTGGTTGCTGGAATGACCGGACTGCTTCACGAACGCAACCAATCAGTTGCCCAGTCAAGGGAAGAGGTCGGTAGGCTGTTGAAGGAGTTTTACTTTAAGATTCTCGGTCGACTGGAAATTCTCTGCGAACAGACGAGAGGAGCTGGCGGAACGACACTTCCTGTCTCGAACCACTTCTCAACGGCCGAATGGCCTCCTCCGGTACAACCGTCTTCCAGCTCGAAAACTTCCACAGTCGTCGTCGCGCCGAACTGGCAGACTGCCTCTCCTGTCCCGACCCCGGTCACTTCGCGGCCGCCCGGTTCTGCCGCTCCGAGCGTACCCGCCGGGCGTGCTGACCTCCAATCGCATCACACCATTCGACCAGCTTCTTCCGGACCTTCATTCACTTCCTCGCGATCCCTCCCGGTTCCTGCACTTCTACACCCTGGCCTTATACAGCCAACGCCAGTATACCCAGCTAGTAACGAGGTGCCGTCTCGACTCTCGTTACAGGCGGAGCAGCGGAGTGTTCCCACCTGGTCTTCTTCGAGCGGTAGTCAAATGCTAGTGTCACCCCATTCAGCCTCCGCTCGGCAGGTAATACCCCGAACCGCCTCCGCCGATGGAGATGTGCCTTTAGTTCCGACATTTGAAGACTTGGCTGCCTCGAATGTCCTTCCACTCCCTCCTGCACCACCCGGAATAACGCTTCATACGACTGGAAGCATCGCTCACCAATACGCTATGCGATGTCATAACCTTCGAACGGCGGTACGGAAGATGGCGGCCGGCGAGGGCGGGCGAGCTTTGAGTCGGGAAGAGATGGTATTCTGGAACACGCTGTGTTTGTCCTCAAGCCAGAGTGTCAGAGTCAAGCTAAATGATCAGTAGTGGCAATATTGAAGAAGAATCCGAATCTCATAATCCCCGGCGTCGATGAAACAACGGTCTCACCCAGGTCCTTGCCCTGGGCAGCAAACGGAGAGGGCTCATTCGTCAAACCAGCGTCTTCCACATATTCCTCAGTAAGCTCGAGACCTACTTCCCGCGCGAAGCCGATCGACAAAGCGGACATCCACCCGGACCTCCGCTTGGATTCCGCTTCGAACGGGATGAGAAAGGCTGCGTTCGGACGACGTCGTCCACTCAAGCTGTTCGATGTGAGCGCTGCTCAAATCAAGCGACCCCCGGGTGGGCCCCGAAAGGTTAAAAGTAGCGAAGCGGCGATGTTGCAGGAAATTGTACAATCTCTTGAAGGCGATACCGCGGCCTTTCTCATCAATGGTGGCACTCTACTAGGCCCTGACAATGGCCATCATAGGTCCAAGACGGGGACCAGCGGGACCAGCATCCCGAATCCCGTCTCGAGCATAGCGTCATCGAGCACTCCCGCCGCAGACTTCCTCAAGCTGATTGGAGCGCGACCGAAATCGACTCCCTCAGCTGCCGTTCCGGCCATGCCGTTATCGCAGTCGCCTAAAAGGACAATCCATCTATCTGGCGGACATGCGAGCGAGGCAAGACTACGAAAAAGAGACGTCAGACCTCCTACAAACACGGTGAAGCAGGCGCGGGCTCCGTCTTCGCCAGTGAAGGGTCGAGATGCGCCAGGATCGTCAGGGGATGCAAGATCACGTCCTACTCAGAAGGCGTCATTTGCCTCGGCTCTCCCTGCTCAACCGACTTTGTCAGCAGCACGCGGCCCTCCGCGACCATCGCAATCATCCGGCTTAGCTTCACAGCTTACGATACCCAATGGCGATTTGACGCAGCTTCCAGCATCAGCAGTCTTCGATCGACTGCCTTCGTCTGCGAGTGCTGGAACGGCATCGCGTGACGACGTCGCAACCGGAGAGGTGTCGAATGGACGGAACCAAGCCGCAAGTTCCGAAAACTCTGCCCATGTGGCCGACCACGGCCTGCCATCTCCTCCTGCCACGCAAGATACCGTTTCATACGATCCGAATCATCAGGCGAAGACGCTACTAGCTAGTTTGGCTGCTCGAAGTCAACCGAGACGGTTACGTTCGCCTTCCATCATCGCGATCGAAAGCCCGGCGCCTCTCAATACGTCCGTCAAACAAGCGAGAGCCAGATCGCCCTCCATCACCCTCATATCGACGCCGCGGAAGCGGCTGATCCCGATTGTCGAGCTTCTCTCGTCCGCACGAAAAGTGTGGAAAGCCAAGTCTATTCGACCGCCTATTGACCGAGTCAAGGTGGTCATTGGAATTGCCAGACGGCGGCGTGCCCTTCTGATCAAGAGGGGATTCTATGGTACGTCCATAAGTCGCGATTTGCGCTGATTAGCAGATGCCTTTCGCGACGACGAGTCGGAGGACGAGTTGGTTATCCCTCGCCTGGCGTACATACCATTACGCCCATCACAGCCGCTTCCACGCTCCGCCACTGCGCGAACTGCGAGACCGAGGGACCCGGAACCGTTGCCATTGCGCTTCATCACCCGGCCGGGGCCGGGTCTGCTCGAGCCGTTCAGAAGCTTTCTGACAGAGAAATGCCTGCTGAGAAGAGCAGTGGAGCACCGGTGCGGATGGAAGGGTTGCGATGCGGTACTGGCGAGCGAAGATATCTTGAGATCACACGTGCAAGTGCGCAACCATGCGGGTCAGGGGAAGTTCATGGCAGGCGTGAGTAGTGATTGTGGCTGTTAGCCGCGGCTTCTGACGTTTTCCAGGCTCGGGGAAATCAGCCCTTGTACCGGTGAGCTTTGCAATTACACGTGAGGGACATGCTGATGAGGTCAAGGTGCCATTGGCGGGGATGCGAAGAGCCTTGCTTTGACAGCGTCGCAGGCTTGGAGCAACATATGGCTGCACGGCATATCTCGCGTGTCTTGATTTGCCCTTGTGAGGGTGAGCCGGCCGTATCCTTTAGCGTTAGAAGCTTATGGGGCCAGACTGCGACCTCACCTCGCCAACCATCTCGCATCTTGCAAGAGTGAGCAACAAATAACTTGAACCTGTCTGACAAACAGCACGTCACGAAGCAACATGATGACCCGTATCTACCTCGACCCCTCGCCGATCTATCTCAACATCTGCCACCGTCAATCCCGATACCATCACAACCCATCCCCGAGATTGCTCACACCGACGAGCTGACCACTCTCACGGTCCTTGGGACAAGTCACCGCTCGACGTTCCACCAAGAGAAAGCTCGTCACAAAGTCCAGACTGGCTGTTTCGCCGGTGAGGATCCGGTCATCCACGTCGAACATCCTCCGCATATCCTCGAGGTGCTTGAACACAGTGCATCGGTCCCGACATCGGCGGATATTCCCTTGAGCACGGAACTCATCATCGGGAAGGAAGAAAGGCTGCTCTACAAGGTGTTGGGTGGGAAGAGGAGGCTGGAGGTGTTTGTGGAGCTGCCAATGCGGCGTATAAAAGTCGAGGCGTAGGAGGAGGCTTGGCTTGCTGCGGCGGATACTTGTCGAGGATGGGTCATTGCAGCTGCGCATGCATGTATTCATCAATGCCAGCCGGTCTTCTGAGAAGCGATGGATGTCTTGGTGAGCTTGTTGTCTCTCTTGGATAGATAAAATCCAAGGGAAATTTCTCACTAGATCGCCATTCCTTCCCAGATGCTCCATCTCACAGTTTCAATCGGCAATGGGAGATTTTTTGGGCCGATCAAGCCGCAACACGACAGGTTTTGAGAAGATTCGCGAGGTCCCGTGTGATTGATTGACCGATGGATCGACGGTACGAGGGCAGAGGAAGGATCGGCATCCCCTCTCCCCGAGGCTGATCGGATCAATCTCACCTTCCTTGCCCAGTCACCCCAAACTCGCTCGATTCTCTTTCTTTACCGTCACCCAACAAATCGTCAATTCTCAATACTTCCTAGAGAGTCTAGCCCGTCTACAGACGGCTTTAATCCCATATCGTCGTGTACACCATCCCTCCCATTCCAACGATATCATTTCCCCCTCTTCCCCAGTCTCAGCTTGCTTATCAGCCGGACGAGTCGACGAACTCCACCAGCGAATCACATCAACACCCGCACAGCGCTCAGGAGCGATGGCTCAAGGCCGAAAGGAGAAGTCGATCAACGTTGACGGCTCGGATGATGAGGACTCTGTGCCTCTTCCTGTACAAAGTGGGTTGACGGACGAAGAAGCAGCTGACTGGAATCGCAGGGCGCCGCATTGCGAATCTGAAGTACAAGGAGGTCAAGGATCGAATGAGGGGCCAGAAGGTGATGAAGTGGGTCGTCGGAGGCAACTGGACTTCTCGGCCAAGTGGGTAACGTCGACCGTATGTAATCTTCTTCCGGAGTCCACTATATGCTGATTTGCTACATAGTTCGATCTGCTCGAGAGCGCGTGGCAGTTCCGCGGGGGAGCCCGGCGTCCTTCAATACCGTCTCTTCGACGTGTGCGACGAATGCAGGAGGGACATGAAGAAGGGGAGAATGACAAGAATTGGGTGCTACGGCCCGAACTCGGGCAATATCGAGCGCTGCGCGGAGTGCATGGCCCATGACCGCTCGTGCTCTATCGGCAGGCATGTCGAGGAGGAGGATACTTTGAACGCACGGGCGAGCGATTCTGCATCTTCCTGGCGTACAAAAAGGCCGAATGGGCCATCAACACGGACCTATCCAAGCTCGAGCTCCTATCCGAGGAGGACTGCGATAAATGGTGCACCGAGCACAGTGCACCGAGCACAAGTGGCCCACGGCGATTAGACGACGTCCCACCGCGCCCATCGGAAAAAGGTCAATCCTCCCATTGTCAATTACCGAATCCAACCTCCCTCCCCGTATATTGCCCTCGCCGTCACAAATATTCCATTTCTCGTCCAAAAGTAGATGATCAGTCGAGCTCCTCGCAGCTCTTGATAGAATCCCAAAGTCTACGAGCCGAGAACCTTATCAATAATCTAAAACTTCATACGATGCTGGAAGCTGGTCAATAGTTCTCAAAGTACACACGATGCCTGGAAGCGATCACATGCACCATCTGACAATATGCCACGACCTAATAGAATACCTAAAGGGTCGTTCAGATCCAGTGCCATTCAGGCTAAGAATAAAAGGCCATGCATAGTCACGCCACGATCACCAGCGCTTCATAAGGCCGTAGCGCCACCTGCCCATCTACAAAGTCCGGCATTTTCCCAGCGTAGTTATCGATGAAAGCCGTGACGGAGCCTATTGACCCAGCCTCCGATGGTGACGAGTAGGATACGACCTCCTTTGTGAAGTTGAGCAGGACGATCGTGCGCTCGTCTTGATACTCCTTGATATAGGAGTATATCCTCTCGTCCGTTGGCGAGAGGAGGGTGTAGATACCGTAAGTCTGAAGCTTGGTTCAGCTAACGGTGATAAGGAGATATTCTCCAGCTTACACAGCTGATATGCTTCTTACGGAATGCCAGCATCCGTTTCCAGAATGAGAGGACGCTATCCCCATCCGGCCGCTGCTTCGCCACGTTCCAATCTCTATAGTCATCATGGACCCTCATCCATGGCTCGGCCGCATCCTTGTTGCCAAGTGAGAACCCGGCGTCCCGGCTGTCATCCCACTGCATCGGGTTTCTGGCGTGGTCTCGGGCTTTGCGTCGGAGTCCATCCCATACATCCGACATGTCGGGGTGAGAAGTACCTTGCTTGGCTTTGCGAGCGGCTAATTCCCTGGAGTTTGTCAGCGGGAGGTCTCGTAGCGAAGCACTCACTCGTGGTAGAAGGTCTGAGAAGCAATGTCCTTGTACTCCTCGATCGGCCAGTTTGTCGGGAGGTTGGCCATCGCGATCTCTTCTCCCTGGTAGACATACAGTGTACCGCTGAGCGTGCACTGCATGGCTGCCAAGAGCTTTGCAGTCGCATTGCGGTATCCAGGAGTGGAATCATTGCCGAATCTCGAGACTGAGCGCGCAACATCGTGGTTCTGCGATATCAGATGGGAGTTTTTCCAAATTTGAATTCATTCACCTCGAGGTAGATGGAGTTCCAGCCGCCCCTCTCCTGCATGCCGATCTGCCATCGCGATGTGATGGCTTTGAAGTCGGTTAGTGGGTAGTCTTTTGGAACCAGCTGAGGGTAGCCGTCCACTTCTTGCTGCTCGAACTGGTCTCCGTATCAGTCTCACCTCAATCTCGATTGAGCGATTACGCTCACTTGGAAGATCATTTGAAGCCTTCGCTAGATCAGCGATATCTACGGGGGACCTTGGCTCACTCTTTATTCTCCGGCAAAACATAGGGAACGAGAACGTCGAAATCGTGATGGGTGAAAGGCTGTGGCAACGTGCTCAGCATACGCCAGACTATTTGTGCGTACAGTCTCTCCAACGGTGATCAGACTGGGATCTAGAAAGCCATCAGTCGCCGTCAAGGTGGGTCAGGGGTACACGGACACTTTGACAAGACCTCCCGATTCATCTCCTGCAGGAATTCGTGTATTCGAGGGCTGGAGATCCAATGAGCTCCAAAGTCCCATCAACGCGGGCGCCAAGGATAGCTTACCCATTTGCGCAGAATTCGTACGGCATCTGATACTTCTCATTCGGGTCCTGTACCGCAGCGTCGGGTAGCCTGGCATCTTTCGAAATCTTGATGGAGCGTCTGAGTTCGGGCTAAAGAATAACGGAATACCCACAAGATTGATGACGTCCATCCGGAATCCATCGGCACCACGATCAAGCCACCACTTCATGATGTCCTCGTAAACAGCTTTCCGTACTGCCGGTGTCTCCCAGTTTAGGTCGGGCTGTTCCTTGCAGTACAGACTGTAAGATACGGTGAGCCAGGTTGCGAGGATCCGGACGAATGGGCGACCTGCTGTAGATAGTATTCCTGCGTCTGCTCGTCCCACTCCCAGGCACTTCCATTGGAGAACTCTTCTCGCCAGTTGTTCGGAGGAAGACGTTCCCCCTCGGGCGAGTACCGAGGCGGCCTCCACCAGTAGAAATCTCGGTACGGATTATCCTTCGACTTGCGCGATTCAACGAACCATGCATGTTCATCGCTTGTATGGTTGATGACGAGGTCCATCACCAGCTTCATATCTCGCTCATGCATGCCCGCAATAAGCTGATCGACATCGGCCAGAGCGCCGAATTGGGGATTGATGTCTTGGAAATCGGATATGTCGTAGCCCATGTCGACGAGCGGTGATTTGTAAATTGGGGAGAGCCAGACGACGTCCTAAGGGCCGGAATTGAGCGGTGCGGATCTCGATGTACAAGAGAAAACCGACGACACCAAGCTCCTTGAGGTAATCTAGCTTGGAGATCATTCCTTGTATATCACCTATCCCATCCCCGTTCGAATCGCAGAAAGATGCTGGGTATACTTGATAGATACAACATTCCTTGAAATGAGCTCGCTGTTGATAATGTGCCGGTGCTGATGTCTTGACCGACATGGCGACGATCAGAGCGAGGAACGTTACGATCCACCGCGTTCTCTGTCTACTTTCCTTTGCTTAATGACACCCGACATCGTCTTCGGCCATGCTGGACGTCGTGGTCTCATAAATGCCCCAAGGGCCGAGGCGTTATCTTCCCGGCTCGGTCCGAAGCGACTCCGACGATTTTCCCATACGCGCGGGAGTGTCATACCGTATATCACTTCATGCTTTCTATCTACGTCCCCCAATTCCTCATTTATCTTTTCACCATGAACGGTTCTCACCATATCGAAGCTATGAAGCACTCCGGTCAGAACTCGGACGATGAGAAGCATGCCGAGCATGCAGGTATCGCCAAGATCAAGGATGTCAATGAGGAGGCCACGATGGCGACCTTGAAAGAACATCGTTTGACCGTTCGTCATGGTCTAAAGGCATACTCGAAAGCCATTGGATGGTCAATCCTTCTATCATCTGCTGTGATAATGGAGGGATATGATACAATCTTGGTGTGTCTCGTCCATTCCTTCGATTCGAGGGCTTGACTAAGGCTTCATAGATCGGCTCTTATCTCGGCTTCCCCTCCTTTAACAACACCTTTGGCAATCAAGTCGTAGATGGTGAGGCCTCCATCACCGCTCCTTGGCAAAGTGCTGGTGAGTCTCACATCCATCACTGGCGATGACCATGTCTGATATCTGGCTCAGTAACCAATGGCGCCTACATAGGAGAGATCCTTGGTCTCGCGGCCACAGGATACCTTTGCGACTGGTACGGCAACAAGAAGGTCATGACCGGCGCAACATTGCTCATGATCGCCTTCGTGAGTCATCAATTCTTTTACCAATCAAAGACCAGTACTCACACCGTATAGATCTTCATCTCCTTCTTCGGAAAATCACTAGCCTTGCAACTGCTCGGTCAAATATTATGCGGAATACCCTGGGGAGCATACCAAACGATAACGACGGTCTACGCGTCTGAGGTCTTGCCTATTAACCTTCGAGGTTACCTCACGTCTTACGTCAACCTGTGCTGGGTAAGTTCGTTTTGGACGGAACGCAGCACAAGCTGATCCAACTTATCAAAAGGTTATTGGACAGTTTATCGCATCTGGCGTGTTGGTCGGAGTCGAGGGCCGCACTGATCAGTGGGGATGGAGGTATGTGTCACGGTAGCTGCTGGAAGTTTATCTGACATTCCCTGCTCGCAGGATCCCCTATGCCGTCCAGTGGGTGTGGCCAGTTCCCATCCTGCTCGTCTGCATCTTCTGCCCCGAGTCCCCTACGTGGCGTAAGTCTCTCCCCCAGACCATCACTGCGTCGGTTCACTGATCGCTCCTCCGCAGTCGTTGGACATGGACGCGAAGCCGAGGCAGAGGCAGCCGTTCGAAGACTGCAGAGCGCCAAGACGGGCTTTGACATTGCCACTCCGCAAGAGACCGTAGCGCTCCTCGCCGAGACCAACGCCTTTGAGAGGCGACTCACCGCGGGCGTCGGCTACATGGAATGCTTTAGAGGCACCAATCTGCGTCGCACCGAGATCGCTGTCGGCACTTGGACCATCCAGCAGATGTGCGGACCTGTGTTGCAAACCTACGCCATCTACTTTTTCGAGCAAGCTGGTCTCGCCACGAGCCAGGCCTTCAACATGACTCTCGGTCTCGTAAGCTTGCACCGGCTTCTCAAGTCCGAGTCTGATTGAGATTATCTGCAGTACGCGATTGCGTTCGTGGGAACTGTAGCATCGTGGCCGATGATCAACCACTTCGGACGTCGCACGATCTTCCTGTACGGCTTGGTCGGCATCTTTGTCAGTCTCATGATTGTGGGTTTTATCGGTATCGCGCCTTCCTCCAACATCGGTGCCTCGTGGGCTATCGGTGCTATGCTTCTCGTCTTCACCCTCATCTATGATTCGACAGTCGGACCCCTCACATGTAAGCTCGTCCTCCTGCGCAGTATCAGAGTTCCGTGGTGACGATCACCCAGATGTCATTGTGCCGGAAGCCGCTTCTTCCCGTCTCCGCCACAAGACCACCGTTATCGCCCGAAACATGTACAATGTGACTTGCATCTGGACCGGAGTCATCACTCCATACATGCTCAACTCAACCGCCTGGAACTGGGCGTGAGTCTCCGTTGTGCAGTAGGACTTGAAGAATCACTGACGTTGCCGTTTGTAGAGCCAAGGCAGGCTTCTTCTGGGCCGGCTGTACCGCACTAGCCCTCATCTGGGCGTTCTTCCGCCTACCCGAGACAAAGGGCTTTACCTTCGCCGAGCTCGACTTGCTGTACGAGAACAGAGTGGCTGCTCGCGACTTCAAGAAGGCCAGAGACGCCAATGTACTCAGCAGGCAGCAGGCGGCGATTGCTGAGGGGGGCGTGCAAGAGAAGAGTTGAATTGCTCCGGTGATCCAGGGCTACGGAGCTTTGGCAAACGTTGTGTTATTTAAGAGTACGATTAGGGTGTAGACCTCGATGCAAAGTGCCCATTACCATGAGACATCGGAAACAGTGGGAGAGATATATTGGCAACCGCTGCATCGAGGCCGGGCCACGCCTCACTGCGCATGCGAATAACTTGGGATGTATGGTCAAGGTCCCGTCTTTAGTTTTCGCACTTCGGCAAAATCGCGTCCTGAGCCTCATGAGTTCCGAACTCATCAAGGATTATACCCTTGGATAGAGGAAGTTAGATCAGATCGATACGCATTCTTCACCACGATTTTCCAGGCAAAGATCCATTCATTCTGCGCTGTTTGGATTGGACATTTGACGGATCCCCCTATCATTATGTATGTAAAAATCCCATCAGCGCCAAACGGGCCTGTCTATGCATCCAATCTGCTGATTCTTGTACCATTCAACAAATAGACTTTAGCTGTACATCGTTCGGCTGTTAGACTGCTACTCGAAATCTAGCTCGAAAGTCAAGACGGCCGTATGACGACTTCAAGCGCCCTACCGCCAAAACGCGAAAATCAAGACGGGACATTGACCAAATCAGACGTAATATGTGATTCAGCGCGGGCTCAGCAATAAATACACACCTCAAAACCCAAACTCATTCAAGATTATTGAATATCCACCCCTGGTCCAAGCCCGAGTTCTGCCAAAGGTCCTGCCAATCTCGATCCCAAGAATGGCCAGGACCCTCATTCATCTCCGGCAAGAGACTATCCAGGTCGCCCAGGTTTGCCAGGCTCTCAGGAGGCGGATACGCAGGACCTGCAGCCTCGATCATATTGGCCATTCCGCGCAGGAAGACGGTGTAGCGAGCGGCGAGATGTCCGTGGCTGGGGGCGCATTGGTCGAGGGTACGAGAGGCGAGATCGACCAGCTGGAAGAGGAGAGAGGATCGCGGTGCGACATCGTTCGTCCTGGGGGTAACCTGAGAGGGAGGGACTGCCTGAAGCTGGTCTGATTCTCGTGAGCATGTGTGGACTCAGTTGACTCACTCACTGTCGATAGCACCAGTCTGCCAAGCAAGCACCAGGAAAGAAGCAGTGTAGGCCCTGCTTCGACCTCAGCGATGCTCAAAAGATCGTCACAGGAAATCCCAGACAGACTCACACGACAACATAGTAGTGATCGATCGCGAACGAAAGGATCTCGACAATGCCAGAATCGGGCTCGAGTGAGATATCCGCTGCGGGGGTATTGAGGTTCATCGGATTCATCGATGCCGAGGCTGAAAGATGGAAGAGGATCTGACTAGCCCATCCGACACTCATGCGAAAGACCTCGCCGGCATGACGCCATTCGCTGGACGGGGGTAGAAGCGTACTCGCGAAGGTAAGGCGATACCATCGCAGAGAGGCTGAGAGATCAGGGAAACGTTCAGCCAAGGAGATGTCTCGCTCACTGAAGGGGAAATGCTGGCTCATTCTATCGAAGTCCGGGACAGCACTGCCTACGCGAAGGTCAGCTGGGTTGCCAGGGCAAAAGGGACTGCACCGACCCATACTCGCCACAAAGTCTCTGATGATATGATCACGTCAGCATCCCGAACGGCTGTTCCCGCGGGCACTCACCTCTCAACAATATTGACATCTTCATTGAAAGCGTCAACACTGCCAGCTGACAACGCGCGGTCGCCCATCATGTGAGCCGCGTGCACTACTCGTAATAGCGAAGTCAATCGCGGATCAGTCGACTGCGCGGAGCCATTTCGAAGAAATTGCGGCAAGACTTGGCAGATGTCGCCAGTACCCAAGGTGGGCGATCGTCGGGCAGACAACGCGAGACTTGGAATATGTTTCAGTTTTAAGGCACCAATCCGTGACTTGTAGCACTTACTAATGATCGCTTTCCGTGAGGTAGAGCATCGTCCGCAACGCCCGCACGTCGTGAGGACTAGGCGAGCTCAACGGATCCAGGAAGGGAAGGTGAGCCAACCGGTCGAGACCAAGCAATGTGGCCCATCGAACAGCCAAACCCAAGCATTGCCAAGCGCTGGATTCCGAAAATCGAGAGCGGTACCGAGAGCCATCCGGAGACACGTCGACTGGCATCCAGTGAGAGTAGATCATCAACGCTTGCACCGTCCCCAAGCAAAGATCTGAAGGTCGAGGCCGAAAGATGAGGCGGTTGAGCTGGTGGTCCAGCAGCGTCACGAGACTCTGGTAGCGGGGATGCAGCCATAAATCTCTCCCGTCTCGAAATCAATAGCCATCTAAACGGGATTCGGGCGACTCACTTGTCCGGATGTCCCCAGAAACGAGCTCCGACCACGACGATGTTGAGGAATAGGGCCACACTAGTTGATCGTACGAGTTCCATATTCCGATCATACTGAGCGTCGAGGAATGGAGCATTCGGATGACATCGGTTGAAGAATCTGACGATACGGTCAGCCTGATCACACTTCACTAGGCGCGTACATCTTGAAAGCCACACTGGCCTCACCATAGGTGATGATCTGCCTCGTGACAGGATCATGCTCCTCCGTGTCGGAAGGATCGTCCGCTCCGAGCTCCTGCAAGACTCTGAGCGGTCCGTTGAAGGTCGTGGTGGGCGAAGGGGCATCTGGCGTATGGTGCTGTGGAGCTGGAAGAGAGAATGATTGCGTGTGACTTGAGGACGCGGTAATCGGACTGGTCACATCAGCCTCGTGATCGGGGACAAGGCTTACTCACGGCTCGACATGTGGAGATGGGTGATAGCCAGCGACTGCCAGGCCAGACTGCTGACTTTCTCTCCGCTGCGTGCTACGTCCTTCACTCATCAGGACGTGCTCTACTTGTTGCAGCCGTGACTGCAGGCCGTCGAGTCTTTGAATATAGATGCGTCAGCTTCATCCCATGAGCACAGAACCCACTCACTGATGCTGTACATCCTCGAGAAGGACTGGGATGTCCGAGCCACGTCTCCCAGACGGATCATACTCCGGCAGCCTTGGCTGATCAGTGCCCAAATCCGATCTTTGCACCGAGTCCGATGTCGGAGGGGTTTCGGGGCGGACGGAGCGATAGGAGGGGGTCGTAGACTGGATCCGAAGATATGGGTTGTACCGAGGGTCCCTCGCCTCATGCTCGAAGGAACATGGCACCTTTCGTTCTTGACATGTCAGACAAGTAGCTAGAGAGGTGAAACCCCCGCATTTCTGCTTCCTGGTCCTTCATCACCAACAGGACACACAAGTCACGATCGTTTCCCGACTCACCGTTCCCGACATTGGACGCATGCATGTACCGTTCGACGGATTGGTCCGGAGGAATCCATCGTACCCCTTCAGCCGAAATGATGGAATGCATTTTTCCAACCAGCGGCCAGAGAACTCGGGGTGCATCTGAACATTTTGCTTCCGCCACCGCGGATCCCCTCTGCATACGCCCATTCCATCCTGACAACTTGATGGTGATGGCAACGGTCTCATTTGGCCAGTTTGAGCCTCCCAACCCAAACCACAAATGGCCATTCGAGCAGACGCCTCTCCTTCGACGGCGCCTACTATCCCCTCGTTATCCCGGACCGATCCGCTCGGCGATCCCGACGCCGCCAAAAACCCAGGCTGATATAAACATTATGTTGTTGGTCGAAGCCGCACACATACGCAGCATACCAATTGAAACCCAAACGGAGCATCCAGTACCATGACACGACCCACCGACGTCTCCGCTACCCCTTACCAAGGTCCTCCGCTGTACGCCGTCCCCGAAGACCTCGTCCACGCCAACGTCCTCGACATCGACCACACCGACGAACGCCTCTGGATCCCCCAATCCAAAGACGTCTGGTTCCGCCCTCTCCTCTTCTCCACCTCCCAAGGATACTTTGTCAACCTCCTCCGAGTCCGCAAATCCGGGATCCTCTCTCGTCATCGTCACGCCGGTCCTGTCCACGCCACCGTCCTTCGAGGTCGATGGCATTACCTCGAACATGATTGGTGGGCTGAGGAAGGATCTTACGCTTTTGAACCCCCCGGAGATATTCATACCCTGGAGGTGCCGGAGGGAGTCGAGGAGATGATTACGATGTTCCATGTTACGGGAGCGTATATCTATTGCGACCCGTGGGGAAAGCCGGAGGCGGTCGAGGATGTGTTCTCCAAGATCGATCTCGCGAGAACGCACTTTGAGAAGGTCGGGTTGGGGGCGGACTTTGTGAAGCACTTCATCCGATGAGCGGTAGGGGAGGCATATGTCGTCAACATGCAACCTTATATGTCACCCAAACTGTGCATTTTTTTCTTCTTGTTAGCACCGAGACTCATTCGCAGAATTTCGAATCTAAGATACAGATCGTATACTGTCGCCTGGTCAACCAAGCACGCTCGTCGTACTCTTTATTTTTGCAGGAAACAGTCACTAAAGTGAAGAATTCATCCTACTGTGCGATGATTTGCATCTAACCCTACATGCTAAGAATCTCCTGAATCTCCTGTGTACCAAACACCTCCTCTATCCCACCGCGCACCGCCTCCACCAGCTCCGTGATCTCGCTCGACGAAATATTGAGCGGTGGCGAAAACAGGATATGATCTCCGACGACCCCGTCGGCGGTTCCTTTCCCAAATCCTGAGTAGACGGAAACGCCACGCGCGAAGATGGCGTTGTCGAGTAGGGATGCTAAGGGAAGTGATTTGGGGAAAGTGCCCTTGGTCTTCTGGTCCGTAACGAACTCGATCGAGAGGAACAGGCCTCGGCCTCTGTTGAAGGTGAGCTCAGCTGAGAGATTTCTACGCACCGGATGTCTCCCACGTTAGGGTGATCGCCTACCGCTTCGATCAAAGCTTGTCGAAGCTAAGCGAGCCGTCAGATACACGAATACAGTACTCTTTGCCACTCACCTCGGCGCCTCGTTTGGCACATCCCGCCACAATGTTGTCGTCTTCGAAGACAGACATCACAGCGACTCCCGCAGCGGCAGCAGCAGGATGACATTGGAATGTCTGTCCGTTGGCAAAAGCGCCTGAGCCTCGTTTCAAGCCGTCGACTACCTTTTGCTGCATAAGGACTGCAGAAAGCGCTTGATATCCTCCATTGAGACCCTTGCCGACGGTCTGTATGTCGGGGACGACACCTAAACCCTCAGTCGATAATGTCAAGAGTCAGAAAGCCTGGAGACGTACCCTCCCATTCCCATGCGTGCATCTTCCCGGTTCGCCCCATCCCGCACATGATCTCGTCCAGAACGAGCAGCACACCGTACTTGTCGCACACTCTTCGGATGGCTGGGAAGTACCCGGGAACTGGCGCGATGTTTCCCGCAGCGGCACCGACAACTACGCGACCGTCAACCAGGAGCATCAGGGAGGTTCCGTAACAAAGTGACCAGTCTCTGCGAAGAAAGCGGCGACCTTTCCTTCCCCAACCCGGAGGATCTCCTCTTCCAGCTCATCCGCCAAGCGTCGAGCATATTTCGCGTCGCTCTCCCCATCATGTTTGTAGCGGTAGGCGTAGCAAGGGGAGACACGAGACATATGTTTCATCAGGATCGGCTCAAAGTGCCGACGGCGACTCTGACGACTACCATCAGTACATGTCGCGTTCGACTCCGATGGCTCACCGGAATGCCCGTAAGGGAAACGCAACCGATGCTGTTTCCGTGATAAGAGTTGTTTCGACTGATGATATGCACCCTCTCCGGCTCTGCGATCTCCACAAAGTACTGTCTGGCCAGCTTGATAGCACTCTCGTTCGCCTCGGACCCGGACGATAAGAAGACAGCGTGCGAGAGACCTCCGGGACGATGTCCGACTAGCATCTGACCGAGTCTCTCCGCTGTGGGGTTGGTGAGACGGGAAGTGTGGTGGTAGGATAGCGTCGACATCTGAGCTGCTACGGCTTGGATCACACGCTGATCGCCATGTCCGATGGACGCCACTGCAGCACCCGCGCATGCGTCAAGGATCCTTTGCTTCGATCAGCTTCTTGGCTCGCTCATACTGGTTGAAAGTGGACGTACTTCCGGCCGTCATCGAGATACACATAGGACCCCTTCGCCTTCACGACGGTCTCGGGCTTCTTTCCGTGGAGATCGCGGTAAAGCAGGCATGTGTCCGGGTCGTTGACTCGTACTGGAGACATGATGGGGTGAATGGGAAGGTGGAAATGAGTAGAGGAGTTTGACAATGCAAGATTGACTTGATTTCACGTCCGAAGCTACTAAAATATTCCTGCCGAGAGACCCCGGAGCGGCCCGATGCATATCTCGGCAGCACCGATAATTGGCTATTCGCCGACTAATTCCGAGCAGTGTGGCCCCTCTTCCACTTAAGTCTCCGCGTTGTCTTTAGTGACCTTGCTATGCATGGATATCCTGTTTCCAAGCAACACAAGTGACTTTGAGCGTGGTAGAGTCATTGCCTATCGTGATTCCGGGATTACATACCGAGAAATAAAGGAGAAGACGGCTGTAAAGCAGACTACAAGTCGGAGGCTTTGGGACGAGCTTGAACTCGGCAAGTCCACCTATACCCTTCTTTCTGGTCGGCCCTTCTTGCATGAGCCCAAACGCCGTAGAGGGATCCTAGCCACAATTGAAACGAACCGTCTTACTACGTTTGAGTCCCTGGCAAGCCAAGAGGGGTGCTCTCGAAGCACGATACGGAAAGATTGCCGCTGAGGATGGGCTACAGTGTCATATAATGCGACACGCGCCTCCCATTACCGATTGTACACGCGTCAAACGGCTCCAGCGGGTCGAGGATAACATGCAGAGAGACTGGAGAACGGGTCTTTGGACGGACGAGGTACCAAATACGCCGAATGGATCATACGAGGGCCTCTAATTGAGGCTGTGCGGACCTTCACCAACCAGGGGAGACTGCCTATAGTCATGGAGGACAATTCGCGCGTCCATAACAAC